>JGI24702J35022_10000431_pt1 | contig 25255 bp, 20 predicted proteins | sample TergutTh196P4_FD_35022 | JGI IMG/M metagenome (IMG submission 35022)
AAATGTATTACCCGAAAAGAATTATACTTTGCACCTTTGGTTTACCAATGGCGAAGAGGGTATATTGGATATGAAACCGTATCTGGACAAAGGTATTTTTAAGGCATTGAAAAACGAAAAAATGTTCAATACCGTCAAGCCTTTTATTGGAACTATACAATGGGCTAACGAAGCCGACCTTTGTCCTGATACTGTATATTTGGACAGTGTAAAATACTGATAACCAAAATGCACTGACAGCCAACTGGCGGGCTACTTCGTGGTGGCGCAACGGTGGCAGTGGAAGCCGTTCGGATGTTGTGTGCAAGCGGCGAACAGTGCGTACGGACAATAAAAAGCGAAATTGAACATTAAAAAACGAATTAGAATGAGTAAGAAAAACAAATTTTGTCGGAGTTGCGGAATGCCGATAAGCAAAGACCCGCAAGGTGGCGGAACAAACGCCGACGGTAGCAAAAATGAAAATTATTGTAGTTATTGTTACCAAAATGGAGAATTTACTTTTGACGGCACAGTAGTCGAATTTCAAGAATTTTGCCGTCAAAAAATGGTAGAGAGTGGACAGCCGAAATTTATGGCGTGGCTTTTTACACGCGGAATGAAACGTTTAGCAAGGTGGAAAAACAAGTAAACTATAAGAAATATGCCAAGAGCAACAACAAAAACAGATTTGAAAATTGCCGCAAATGAGCAATGGGACAGGTTGTGGAAACTCATTGATATGATGAGTGATGAACAGCAAAATGCCGAATTTGACAGCGAAATGGCTACGGCAGGCAAAGAAGCACATTGGAGCAGAGACAAAAATCTGCGTGATGTGCTGGTGCATTTGTACGAATGGCACCAATTATTATTGAATTGGATTAATGCAAACCGCAACGGCGGAGCAAAACCATTTTTGCCGGAGCCGTATAATTGGAAAACTTATCCCGCGATGAATGTTGAATTTTGGAAAAAACACCAAAATACACCATTGATTGAAGCAAAAGAAATGCTGAAAGAAAGTCATAAAAACATAATGACATTAATTGAGACCTTTTCCAACGATGAATTGTTTGCTAAAAAATCTTTTGCATGGACAGGGACTTCAACATTAGGCGCTTATTGCATTTCTACCACTTCAAGTCATTACGATTGGGCAATAAAAAAGTTGAAAAAGCATAAATAAGCAACAAATAGAATGACAAAATGCCTGAAGACAACTGGAGGTTTACCTTCGATGCTACTTCGAAAAAGTTAACAATTAACAGTATATTAAAATGTTAGAATTTATTAGGAATTTAGGACAAAAAGTAATGAAAACTTTTCCCGTTTTCATTACTACTGTAGCATTGGCTACAATCGGCAGTAATACAACAGTATCAAATGCCCAGGATTGGCCTCAACTTTTTGGACCCGGAAGAAATCACACTTCCTCCCAAAAAGGATTATTAAGGAGTTGGCCCGCAAGCGGTCTTGAAACACTGTGGTCGGTTGACACAGGCAGAGGATTTGGCGGTCCGGTTGTAAACAGCGGAAAGGTATATCTTCTTGATCGAGATGACGATTCAGGCGACATCATGCGTTGTTTTAACCTTCAAACCGGAGAAGAACTTTGGAAATTTGCTTATAACTCTCCCGGAGAACTTCCGTATCCCGGATCGCGCAGCGTTCCGATAGTTGACGAACGCCATGTTTATTCTGTCGGCCCTAACGGTGATCTATATTGTATTGACATTCATACACATCGTCCGGTTTGGAAGAAAAATGTATGGACAGACTTTGGCGGAGAACGACTTCCAAGATGGGGCATATCGCAATCACCGCTTATTTACGGCGATTTGCTTGTTACAGTTTCGCAAGCCCCGCAGGCAGGCGTGGTGGCGTATAATAAACTAACGGGAAACGTTGTTTGGCAAACTCCCAACCTTGGTAATGAAACTTACGTAAGCCCGAAAGTCATTAAAATACATGGGGAAGACCACATCGTGATGGTCATTTCATCTACCAATACTTTTATTTACAGGGATATACCGGTAACCAAAGGCAATGTAACAGGTTTGGATCCTCGTACTGGAAAAGTTCTGTGGCAGTATGCAAATTGGGAATGTGTCATTTCCGTTCCATGTGCGGTTGACGCCGGAGATAACCGCTTACTGATTGCGGGGGGTTATGACCGCGGCTCAACCATGATAAAGATTGACAAAAAAGCAGACGGTACTTTTGAAACATCTGAACTCTTTACCAATTTGGATTTCGGCGACCAGACCAAACCGCCCCTTGTACATAACGGCTATTTTTACGCCATGTATCGTACCAACAACAAACGCGAAGGGTTGATGTGTATGAATATGAACGGAGAAATTATGTGGAAGACCGGACGAAACCCCGATTTTGACAGGGGCAGCATGATCCTTGCTGACGGTTTGCTGTTGGCAAGCGACGGTTTTAATGCGCTTTATCTGATAGAGCCTGACCCGAGAGGTTTTAAGCAAATTTCAAAAACAGAAGTACATAGCGACAGAGGACAGAATTGGGCGCCTATGGCATTGGCAGATGGTAAATTGTTGATCCGCAATCAAAGCAAAATGTTTTGTGTAAAAGTAGTCGAGTAATAGACGAAAATGAACAAACGGCTAACAAGCGAACGACAGCGCGGTGGACAACGAAAAATGACAGTGTTAAATGCAATAAAAGATAAAAAAACAGATATGAAGAAAGTGATGCTTATATGGTTAAATATGTTTCTCATTTTTAGTCCTTGCATTGGGCAAGGATTGAATAATGATTATCAATTTGATAATGAGGACTTAAAAAACATTTTCAAATTACAGGGAATTGACGTTTTCAAATTCCCATTTGAACTGAAAAAAGGGGAGTATATATCTTTGAGTTATTGCGTTTATGAGAATGGGAATGAGAAAGAACACTGTAATTTGATTGAAGACTTTCAAATTGACTTAGGTTTTGAGATAGACCACCATTTATCTCGTCGAGATACGACTGTTTTCCATAGAATATATTTTGCAGTTCAAGAGGATTCGTTGAATATTCAAGTTGTGGTACCGGGAATTTCGATGAATAGAAAAGTGGACATTTCAAAAGTAGAGTTTAGTGATTGTACTGCAAGTGTAAATATAAATGACAAATTACCCGATAAGCGAGATATCTTATCGTTTTATGCTTTATACCACGACAGTAACAAGTATCAAGAGGGTGGTTTTTCAAGGTGTCCGACAGGTTTACCGCCTAAAGAAATGGTTGAAAGTTACGATTTTGTTTTGATTTTTTTCGCGGAAAGGATAACAAAAGAAAGAGCAAAAAGTATTTTAGAGGAAGAATACTATAAACAAAATAATGCGAATAAAAAAAATGCCAGCAGGTAACGCCGCTCGGACGTTGTAAGTAATAATGGGAGAGAACGTGCGTAATTGGAAAAGAAAAATTGACAGGTTGGCAAGCAAAGAAAACTGATCAAACAAGGATCTTACTTTCCAACTTTACGAAACCAATGTTACAGACGCGACATGCCACGTCTCTACCGTTACCATTGCAAAAACAGGAAAAAACGGAATTGAAACCGACAAAACACAGTTTGAAAAATTTATCGCTTTAATCAATTTATTTGTTGGTTATCAAGGACAAGGCATACAAACTTCTGTCCACTTGTCGAAAATAATGGCAGCCAAAGCACGACTAATGGCAAATATTATGGAAATCTCAATATCCCAACGCATGGTGTATTTTGTAACGATTTCGGTTGCCGTTATTTTGTCGTCAACAATGGTGGTGAATAAGATAGCCGATTCTAATCCATTTTTGGTCGGATAGGTATACGTAATACGCCTTAATACAATGGCGTCAGGTAAATTTTCCCATTCTTCCTTGCTCACGTAATCAGGACAGGTGGTTTTGGATATTTTAACAACTTGGTCATTTTCAGTAATATTTCGTATAACCTCATAGTTTCTCGAACGCTTGCCGGGAACAATCATGTGGCATCCTTGCTGAAGTATCACGCAAAAATAGTAATAACTGTTATAAAGGTCATCGGCCAGCAGCAAACTCTTCTTCTCTAATTGTCTCATCATGGAAACCACCAAAGATAATTCAGAATAGCGGCGCGTGGATGAATCGCCTGATGAACGACTATAAAAAAGAACCGTCTGGAATAAAGTTACAGGAAAAAAACTCCAAATGGATAAATGATGACTACGTGAAATTTATCCGTTACGGACAACATTTCATAGAAAATAACGGAGAGGGTATTTTGGCATATATCAACAACCATAGCTTTTTGGACAATCCTACTTTTCGCGGAATGAGATACAGTTTGCTGAAAACCTTTGATAAAATTTACATTCTCGACCTGCACGGCAACGCCAAAAAGAAAGAAATCGCACCCGACGGCAGCAAGGACGAAAATGTGTTTGATATACAACAGGGGTTATCTATCAACATTTTTGTAAAAAAAGGGAAAGAAAATGCAGATAAAAACTTAACCCACGTTTTCCATTACGACCGCTACGGCAAACGCTCCGAAAAATACAGTTTTCTGCAGAACACCTCCTGCAAACCATACCATGGCAAGAATTGAAACTAACCGAGCCGCAATATTTCTTTGTGCAAAAAGATTTTTCATTGAAAGAAGAATATGATAGAGGGTTTAATGTGCAGGAGTTGTTCCCTGTAAATTCGGTTGGAATAACAACAGCAAGAGACCATTTTACCATACAAAACACCAAAGAAGCGGTAGAAAAAAACATCCGGCATTTCGTACAATTAGACATTGAAGATGCCCGAACAAAGTTTAAACTCGGTGAAGACGCAAAAGATTGGAGTGTTGAAGACGCAAAAAGAGATGTAACAAAAAACCGGATTTCAACAAAATAGTGGAGATTTTGTATCGCCCTTTTGATAAGAAATTCACGTATTATACAGGAAAAACAAAAGGACTACATTGTATGTAGACCACGCGAAAATATGATGCGACATTTTTTGATAAATATTGAAGAAGATCAAACACAAAAGTTAGGACTTATAATAAATAGGCCTGCACAAGGCGGAGCTGATACATTTACGGATATATTTATAACAAAAACAATAGTCGACCAAAGTGTTTTCTCTGCAATAAAACGTTCGCCTTTCATTTGTCCACTTTATGTTTACATCAAAAACGGAATAGCAGACGAGGACAAAAGACCGTATCACAAACAGTACCACTAAATACAACAATCATCAAAGAAATATCACAACGGTTAGGATTATAATTTACCGAAGAAAAAGAAGAATCCGAAAATACTTTTGCACCGATTGACGTTTTGGATTACATCTACGCCATTTTGCACAGCCCAACCTATCGTGAAAAATACAAGGAATTTCTAAAAATAGATTTTCCGCGAGTGCCGTATCCCGAAAATGCAGAGCAGTTTTGGAAATTGGTAGAAGCCGCAATATAACAAGGGGGCATGCCCCCTTGTTAACATAAACAACACACAATATTTCGACAATGTTCCGTTAGTAGCGTGGAATTTCTACATCGGAGGTTACCAACCCGAACAGAAATGACTGAAAGACAGGAAAGTACGTATGTTGAATTATGAGGATATTCGGCATTATCAGAAAATGATAGTTGCGTTGAAAGAGACGGGGGAGGTGATGAGGGAAGTAGATGAGATAGGAAAATATTATCAAAAATAAAATTCCCATGCCCTACAATCCCCTCATCCATCACCACCGCAGCATCCGCCTGAAAGGCTACGATTATTCGTAGTCGGGCATGTATTTTGTAACGATATGTTGTCAAAATCATATATGTCGTTTCGGGAAAATCGAAAACGGCAAAATGATTTTGAATGATGCAGGACAATATTGTATTTAACGAATGGATGAAAACACCCGATATACGTTCCAATGTTCCATTGGATGCGTTTGTTGTAATGCCCAATCATATACACGGTATCATTGTTATTACCGAAATGGACGTATCGCAAATGGGCGTATGCGGCACGCCCCTACGGTCGCCATCCAATACCGTTGGGCAATTGTGCGGGGATACAAATCCGCCGTTACAAAACAAATTGGATATTCCGTTTGGCAACGCAATTATTGGGAACACATTATATGAACTCCCGAAAATTGAATAATTAATTACCATCTTTCCTTCGTCCACCAAACCTTCATTTTCCCCACGCCTCTGTTCGACCATGTGTAGTAGGGAATAAATGTAGATGTTCCGTCGCCGATGACGTTGATGCCTCCCAACAGTGCGGGCTTCATTTCTATGGTATAACTGGCTTGTGGCGAAATGGTTATTTGGTCGAAACTATATTCATTATCGATTTCTTCTGCACAATACACCAAGGGGCCATATTCGATAGATGAGCATCCCAAAACGTCTTTTACTCGCTCATGGGCAACCACTTGACGCACTTTCATGGGCAATATCAATTCTATCCGGTCATTTTCCGTCCATTTCCGCGAAATCTCCACATAACCGTTTTCCAATCGGGTCTGAACGGCTTTGCCATTCAGCAAAACCTGATACGGCTCATCGGCCGGAGCATTGCTGTACGAATACAGCCCTCCGGGAGCGACTTCGTTCCGCGCCCATCCCGGAATACGGATTTTCAACGTAAAGTTTTGCGGTTTTTGCGGCTTGACGCTGATATGGATGGTACCATTCCAGGGATAATCTGTTTCCTGCCATATTTCCACTGTTTTCCCGTTCACCGGAATAGACGCCTTATTGGACATAAACAGATTGACAAATAGATGATTACCCTTTGTTGCGTAAACAATATTGGGAATATAGGGAATAAACCGTATCAGATTGGTGGGACAACACGAACAGTCGAACCAGGATTTTCGGGTACACGAGCCTTGATTGAAGGCATATTTGGCGTCGGATTCCAATGCGTTGGGATAGAAAAATTCGGTTCCTTCGAGAGAAATGCCTGCAATAAGGGCGTTGTAGAGCGTCCGTTCGACGATGTCGTAATATTTTGCATCTCCTGTGAGACGAAACATACGGTCGTTCCAGTAAACGCTGCCAATCGCGGCACATGTTTCGCTGTATGCCGTCAGATTGGGCAATTCGTAATTATCGCCAAAGGCTTCGCCCGAATGACGCGCACCAAGACCGCCCGTGATGTACATCTTCTTGCTTACCATGTTGTCCCACAGGTTATCGACGGCTTTCCGGTAGGCTGAATCGCCAAAAAATGCTGCAATATCGGTCATTCCTGCATACATATACAATGCACGCACGGCATGACCTGTCACTTCGTTCTGCTGTATCACCGGAAGATGGTCTTGATAGTACGCTCCGCTTATTTTGCGACGTGTGGTATCTCCGCGTAGGTCAAGGAATTTCTTTGACAATTTCAAATAATCCTCATTTTGGGTAATTTGATACAGTTTGATAAGACCTGTTTCAACAATCTGATGCCCGGGAACCGCATGGCAGTGCGTACCGCCGAACACTGTCACCAGCAGGTCGGCATTTTTTATGGCAATGTCCAGCAAATTATGTTTTCCGGTAGCCCAATAATGCGCCCATGCTGCTTCAAACATGTGACCGCTGTTGTAGAGTTCATGACTCATTTCTAAACCATTCCATCGTTCACCATTGGTATGTACCCAAGGGGCAGGCGGATTCTTCGGGTCGATGGTTCTCCACGTAGTCAGGTATCCGTCGGGTTCCTGACCGATTTTGATAATGGCAATCACCGAATCCAAATATTGTTCAAGGGAAGGGTCTGGAGCGCTAATCAGTGAATAGGCTGCACCTTCGATGGTTTTGTACACATCGGTATCGTCAAAAGGCATAAACCCTCGTGTTTTTCCTTCGCCACCATTCATCACAATTCCGGCAGTAATGAAGTTTTCAAATCTGCCTTCCGACTTGCATTTGTCGAAGGCGTATTGGATGGTCTTTTTCTGCACTGTTTGTATTTTGGGCAACCAAAATGCATCTGTCAGTTCCACATGATTCAGGTTTACCTGACTGATGGGATAATCAGAATACTTCTTCTTTTCAGCCGGTTGGCACGAAATGAGACCGGCAATGGTCGATAATAAGATTAATTTTTTCATTTTCTGTTCCTTTTGGACGATATGTTCTTCCACGACACAAAGGTAGTATATATCATTATATCGTCAAAATAATTCTTGGAGTAGATCAGTAACACACAAAAAAATATGGAAAATACAAACTAACTTTGTGTTTGTTGATGATTCAAAAAGTTGTAATTTTGCAGAAATGTTAGTCTGTATGAAAACAAGATTTTTTGTGATTTGTTTATTGGCAAATTCTATTGCCGCTACCGCCCAGGAAAGTCCTTTTGGCAATCCTCTTGCTTACTATATTGAGCATCCTGCGGTATTGGAAGAAAATCAGGAAGAGGGACATGTATTTTACATCCCCGCGAAAAATCAATCGCTGAACGGCGATTGGAAATTTTACTGGAGCGAAACGCCTGAAAACGTGCCTGACAAATTCTTCGAAGCTTCTTTTAACGACAAGAAATGGGCAACCATTTCCGTTCCATCCAATTGGGAAATGCAGGGATACGGCGACAAACTGTTTCGAAATGTCACTTCGCCATTCAAACCCAATCCGCCTTTTGTGCCCAAGGAGTATAATCCAACGGGCATCTACCGGCGCACGTTTACCATTCCTTCCGGATGGAAAGGCGAACAGGTATTTCTTCGTCTCGAAAAGGTGGCGTCTGCTTCGTTCGTATGGGTGAATGGCGTAAAAGTGGGCTACAATGAAGGTGCGCAGGAACCGGCTGAATACAACATCACCCAATATCTGAAATCGGGACAAAACTCGTTGGTCGTATTTGTGGTCAAATATTCGGATGGTTATTATCTCGAAGGACAGGACTACTGGCGGTTAGCAGGTATTTTCGACGATGTATGGCTGTATGCGGCGCCAACAGTCCGTATTTTCGATTGGCAGATACTTACCGATTTCGATGAAACATTTACCCATTCCCAACTGAAAATAAATTCGTTTGTAAAAAACTATGAAGGCGCTGTTCCGGCATCTTCTTATACGGTGAAAGCACGGTTGTATGACAAAGACAATAAATTAGTCAGTGAATTTGCCAGTCAGCCGTTTAACATACAACCATCAGTCAACAATGGGGCATGCCCCATTGCCGCGAAAGAAGAAGTTGTTCTGAATCAGGAAATCAAAAATCCATTGAAATGGACGTCCGAAACGCCTCATCTTTACACGCTTTCATTAGAATTGGTGACTGAAGACGGTAAAGTTCAGGACAAAATACAGACGCGCATGGGATTCAAAAAAACCGAAATACGCGGCGAGGTGTTCTACCTGAACGGCGTACCGTTGAAGGTTAATGCGCAAAATTCGCACATGCAGCATCCCGAAAAGGGACATACGATGGACGAAGCCACCATCAGGAAGGATTTCGAGATTTTAAAACAGTTTAATTTCAACGCAGTACGCACATCTCATTATCCTCCGGTGAACAAATATTTGGCACTTGCCAACGAATACGGTCTGTATATTATTGATGAAACTGGCGATGAAGCGCATGCTACCGAATGGATTTCGGAAAAGCCCGAATATACCGAAATGTACAGGGAGCGTGTCCGCCGGATGGTGTTGCGCGACCGTAACCATCCCTGCGTCCTGTTTTGGAGCGCCGGTAACGAAAGCGGCGAAGGAGAAAATATTACCGAAGTCATCCGTGAAGGGAAAAAGTACGATCCCACACGCTACTGGATGTACGGCGGCAACGCTTTTTCGCACCCTGCCGAGGACATCATCGGGCCGCGCTATCCCATACCTTTGGAATTGGAAGTGCAGGTGGGGCTGCCGTCTGAAAATCCCGACCGGCGCCCCTCATTCATGGATGAATATCTTTCCGTAGCGGGAAATGGCGGCGGCGGATTAGACGACTTCTGGGAAGTGATTTACAGATACCCTCGATTGATGGGTGGCGCTATCTGGGATTTTGTCAGTACGGGCGTTACGGAGCCTGTTCGCGCACTTACCGATGTTTCACCCAACAACACGCCCGTACATCTGATGGGAAGAGCAACATTAGTGAAAGAAGGCGCCGATAATGTGCTCGACCTGAACGGACACGACCAGTGGGTGGAAGTTTACCGGCAGGACAATACGGAAATTACCGGCGATAAACTGACGCTTACATTCCGCATCTTCCCGCGAAAATTAAGCAGCGATTGTGGTTCGTACCTGACGAAAGGCAGTTATCAGTTCGGAATACAACAGAAAGGCAAGGAGTGTTTAGAATTTTATGTGTATACCAACAAGCGTCATTCGATATGCGCATCACTTCCGGCTGATTGGGAATATCACTGGCACGACGTAGCGGCAGTGTACGACGGGGAGGAAATGAGTCTGTACATCGACAGGGATAAAAAAGCATCGGCAAAGGTTTCGGGCAGTATCCGCAATTTCCCCTTTCCGGTGAATATCGGACGCAATGCGGAAGCGCACGGTCAGGAAACGTCGGTTTACATCTGCGACGCACGCATGGACAACGTGGGTATCTTTGCCGGTGTTGCCGATATCAACAATCCCAACCCTCAACAGGCAGCGCTGTGGTTGAATTTTGAAAAAGAGCAGCAGCATGGATTCTTCTACAGTTATGGTATTGGCGCAAGAACTTATGGGAGCATCTGGCCCGACCGGAAACCCCAACCGGAAATGTGGCAAATGAAAAAATCGGTGCAGCCACTCTCTTTCCGCCTGACGGATGAAAAAACCGGAACAGTGGAGGTGTGGAACCGCAACCATTTCGTAGACGCCGGATACTACCAAACCCGCTGGCAACTCGAAGCCGACGGAAAAATACTGCAACAGGGCGAACTGAATCTGAAAACGGCGCCATTAGGCAGAGAACATATCAGGATACCTTTTACAAAACCGGCTATTGATGCAGGATGTGAATATCGCATCACCATCAGCAGCGCATTAAGACACGATGAACTTTGGGCGCCTGCAGGACACGAGGTGGCATGGGAACAGTTAGAACTATCATGGTATCAAGCGCCTGCGCCTGAATCCATCTATACGGGCAAAGCGCCGGTTTGCTCGGAAACAGCCGAAACCCTGACCGTAGCAGGTGCGGATTTCAAATATTCGTTCGACAAGCAAAAGGGACAATTAGTATCTATCATCTTCCATGGCAAAGAAATGCTTCGCTCGCCGCTGATATTCAACCTCTGGCGGGCGCCTTTAGCCAATGAACTGGATGAATGGAATTCATGGAGCGGACGGTCAGTCAATTGGAGAGAAGGCTTCGGACGTATGCTCTCCACCGAGATGTATTCGCTTGGCGTTGACAATTTAATGCACCAACCGTTCATTTTCGAAATAGAAGAAAAAGACGGTGAAGCGCACATTTTCATTCGTAATCTCAATCTGCTGGACAGAGCCGGTCGTAGCGGTTTTCGCAATGATTATGAATTTGTCATTACGGGCGAAGGAAAAATGACAGTACGCCACCGGTTGAAACCGGAAGGAACCATGCCGTTGTGGCTCCCGCGCGTGGGTATTGCCATGACATTAGACAAAAGTCTGAATCGGGTGGAGTGGTATGGTCGCGGTCCCCAGGAAAATTATCCCGACAGGAAAACAGGATACAGGATAGGCGTCTACCACAGTTCAGTACAGGCGATGTACGAACCGTACCTGATACCGCAGGACCACGGCTTACGCACCGACAACCGTTGGGTACGCATGATCGACAGTCAGGGCGATGGACTGCAATTCAGTGTCAATGAGCTGTTTAATTTCAACGCTTCTCCATACAGTACCGAGAATCTGACCAAAGCGACGTATACCTACCAGCTTCAGGAACAGGACGGTATCACTTTCAATTTAGATTATGCCACATCGGGGGTAGGATGTACCGCACGCGGCATTTTCGATGCTTACCGCGTATTGCCGCAAGTGTACGAGCGGGTGATTACCATTGAACCAACCGAATAGTAGAAAAAAATCGAGCAGATGAACTTTGTAAATTGAAAAACATGCTGTATTTTTGTTTGGTAATTTAACTGATTTTAATAAACTAAACAATTAATAAAATGCAAACTTCAACAAAATTATACTTTATTTGTATATTTAATTGAAAACCCCTTACTTTGACCTTATTTTTCATCAAATATGAACATCATTCAAAAAACAGTAAAAATATTTTCGCAGGTAACGCATTTTGTCACTGACGAGGTGTGGAGTGTTCGGTTAGACGATTATCCGAAGCCTATTGCCACGTTGTTGCAGTATCTGCGTGTGATTTTGGTTTCGTTTCGCCGTTTTGGCGAAGACAAAGTACAGTTGCGTGCGTCGGCGCTCACCTACTATTCGTTATTGGCGATGGTTCCCATTTTAGCTATGGGTTTTGGTATTGCCAAAGGTTTCGGGTTCGATGTAGATTTGGAACAAAAGTTGATCGACAATTTTAAGGGACAGGAGGAAGTGTTGGACTGGCTGATCACTTTGGCCCATTCGGCGTTAGATACTGCCAAGGGCGGAGTGATTGCCGGCGTAGGTCTGGTGATGCTGTTCTGGTCGGTGATGAGTGTGCTGGGCAATATCGAAAGTTCGTTCAATGACATCTGGCAGATCAGGAAACAACGTTCTTACATCCGCAGGTTTACCAATTATCTGTCGTTGATGCTGGTAGCACCGATATTTATTATTTTGGCCAGCAGTGGTAATGTGTATGTGGCAACAACACTCACTAACATAACCACACAGGTCGACATTGTGAACCTAAGCCCCTTTACCGTTTTCCTCATGAAATTATTCCCGTATGTGATGATTTGGATGCTTTTTACCCTGCTTTACATTGCCTTGCCCAACACCAGGGTGAAATTCATGTCGGCTTTACTTGCGGGAATCCTTGCGGGAACAGCTTTTCAGATTGTACAGTGGGTATATATCGACATGCAAATGTTCATGACGCGTACCAACGCCATATACGGCAGCTTTGCCGCCCTTCCGTTACTGCTCATTGTGATGCAGCTTAGTTGGCTGATTGTGCTGCTGGGCGCCGAAATATCATTTGCCAATCAAAATATCGACCTTTACGAGTTGGAAAACGAGTCGATGCAAATCAGTCCGTTTGCACAGAGAGCTTATAACATACTGGCACTCGAACATATTGTACGGCATTTTATCGACGGGAAAAAACCACAAACCACGCAGGAATTGGCCAACAGGATGAAATTGCCGATTCGGCTTATACGTATGGTATTGGACGATTTAATGGCAAGCGAGTTGATTTTGGAAGTGTACACTGCAAAGGAAAGATTGCGGGCTTATGCTCCTGCGAAAGATGTCAGACAATACACCATCAAGCATATCGTTGAATCGTTAGACAAAAGCGGGAACAATCGTATCCTGGACAAATCAACGGATGAATTGCGAAAGGTGTTGTATATTCAGGAAAATTTTCTGCAAGCAATGGAACACGCCCCTGAAAATGTTTTAATACAGGATCTTCTCAATTATAAAATTGAAAATCAAATCGCAGATACAAATTCATGATACGAAAACGATGGTTGTTGGGTTGTTTGTTCATTCTTTGTGCAGGGCTGTCATACAGTCAGACAAAAAACCAGCGCGATACTGACGGCCGTAAACAAGGTTACTGGGAAGCGGTGGACAACAAAGGAGCATTGGTGTACGCTGGTTATTTTTTGGATGATAAGCCTGTAGGCGAAATGAAACGCTATTATCCCACAGGAGGACTGCGTGTCATCATGAACTACGACGCTGAAAGCACGAAAGTCCGTGCACGATTTTTCTGGCAAAGCGGTGAATTGGCAGCCCAGGGTAATTACTTCGAGACCAAACGCGACAGCATCTGGCTATTTTACAGCAATAACACCAAAACATTATCACGTCGGGTGGAATACACTGAAGGCAAACAACACGGAAAAGAGCAAAGCTTTTTCCCTGATGGAAATGTCGCCGAAGAAATCATTTGGGAGAACGGTTTAAAAGACGGCCCTTGGATGCAGTTTTTCAAAAATGGGCAATCAAAATTGACTGCCACATACATCAACGACCGCTTAGAAGGTGCGTTCACTGTCTTTTCACCGTATGGAAAGAAGGAAATTGAAGGCGCTTACCGGCATGACATCCGCGATGGCGAATGGAAACTTTACGATGAGAAGGGTAAATTGGTAACCACCATCCGGTACGCCGAAGGAGTCATCACCAACTTTGATGAAGTAGATGCTGCTCAACAGGAGTTTTTTAAGAAACTGATGGAACAGGAGGGGAATATCAAAGAACCAACTTTCGAAGATCTGATGCGGGAAATCAATTAAGTTCATGGAAAAAATCAAACATAAGAAATCCCTCGGTCAACATTTTCTAACCGACAAAGGTATTGCAGCAAAAATTGTATCATCGCTCAAAGTCGACGGTATCTGCCATGTGATTGAAGTAGGGCCGGGTATGGGTGCACTTACCCCGTTACTGTTGCAGGAACAGCGTTTCGATACGCGCTTTGTGGAGATAGACGCCGCTGCTGCCGAATATTTAAAAACGCAATACCCTGACGTCAAAGACAAATTGGTGGTGGCCGATTTTCTTCATTACCCGTTGGAAGCGTATTTTGGAGATAAACCGTTGGCTGTCATCGGAAATTTTCCGTATAATATTTCCTCGCAGATTTTTTTCAAGATACTCGACCATCGTTCACAGGTGAAGGAAGTGGTAGGGATGTTGCAGAAAGAAGTGGCCGAACGTATTGCTGCGTCGCCGGGTTCCAAAGTTTATGGCATCACCAGCGTGTTGTTGCAGGCTTTTTACAACATTGAATACCTCTTTACGGTACACGAGCATGTGTTTACACCACCCCCGAAGGTTAAATCGGGGGTCATTCGTCTTATACGAAACTGTGTGGAAGCGCTGCCATGCGATGAAGCTTTATTTTTCCGTGTAGTGAAAACGGCTTTCAATCAACGGCGCAAAATGCTCAGCAATTCATTAAAAAGTCTATTGCCCGAAAAACATGCAGATTACATCATTCTTTCCCAACGACCGGAACAACTCGCTGTACAAGAATTTATAGAATTAACTCAGTGGATTGAAAAAGAACATTGTACCTAAAGATGAAACTTTTTTCTTCTTTTTACGTATTGTATATATCAATATCAATCATAAGTGAATGATGTCCATTCAACAAAGATATAGTTTCTTATTCAATAGATGGGGTATGTTGTTACTCTGTCTATTGGCAAGTGTTTTGCCGGTATCGGCAGGCCCTTTTATTGATGTACAGCCGGTGAGTTATACGATATGTGAAAAGGATGGGGGCATCTTTTTTTCCCTTACCGTGCATGGGGATGTTAATAAATATAGTTTCCGTTGGTATAAATGGGGAATTTCGGATTGGATGCAGATTTCCGGACCTGTTGGCAGTGGACCGACCTTGACTCCCCCACTGCCATCAGAAGGAAAATATATGTGTATAGTTACTGAAAATGCCACGAATGAATTTGAGCGATCTAATGAAGTTACATTAACCATAGATAAAGCTCCCTCAATCACGGGTATTACTGTACCTGCGGTGTGTAACGGAGACGAACTTGTTGCCTGGGTAGATGGAGTAAATACCAATGGGCGCAATTTGATTTCGTATATGTGGAAATTGGGCGGAGATTCAATTATAGGAGATAAAATAAACAGTAATACGGTTCCCAATCTGTCTTTGGTTGCGGATGCTTCATATAATAACTATTATCTTACGGTAACCGTCAGGAATTCTTGCGGTTCTTCTGAATCACTTCCCAAAGCGGTTACCATACATTCCAGTCTACCATTACCTAAACCTGTTGTAAAAGATTATTATTGTCAGGGTGAAAAGGCTGCGCCTTTATCTATTGATGAACCCAATGATGCAGTGTGGTTTAACAAGGATGGTGTCATTATACCGCCACCCATACCGAATACTGATCAGCCAGGGATTCAAAAGTGGTGGGTGTTGCAGCAAATTACTTATAACGAACCTGGAAATCCTACTTGCAAAAGTGACACTGTTGTAGCAATTGCGGAGGTATTTGTTAAACCTCCTCCTCCCGAAAGAGATGCCGAGATTTCCCTGTGTGTCAACGATCCGGGTATAACCTTGCAAGTAAAAGGAGGTAGCAATATTAAATGGTACAACGATATGCAAGGGTCATTGTCCACTGCGCCACAAATCAATACCAGTGAAGTAGAAACGCAGATATATTATGTAACCCAAAACAACGGAAAATGCGAAAGTTCAATTGATGATGGGAAGATGTCTGTTTTTATCAGGGACGTAGCCAATGCAGACAATATTGTACTTTCGTATAATCCTGAATTGTGTCCCAACAGCAGTACCATTATCGAAGTCAGGGCGGCGGATGTAACTAACCCCATGTTTTACTGGTATGCGTACAGTAATAAAACCGTACCTATAGATACGATACCGGGGAATGGCTCAATATTTGCAACTCCTGTGCTGGCAAAAGATACAGCCTATTATGTCACGATACGGTATGGAACATTATGCGAGAGCAATTATGCGCAAGCAGCAGTCCTCAACGTAAGAGATATTACGCCTCCCAAAGTTGTTGCTCCGTCCAATGTCGTGGTCAGTGCGGATGACGGGGTTTGCTATGCCACCAACGTTGATGCCGGTTTACCGATTGTTTCTGATAATTGTACCCCGGTGCACAGACTGATTGTAACTTCTAACCCTTCAGTAGACCTGACAACCCGTTATGAGTTAGGCGACACAACATTGATATGGTGGGCTAAGGACGAAGCAGGCTTAAGCGACTATGCGCTGCAAAACATTTCGGTGAGGGACAGGCAAAAGCCCTGGCCGACCCTGCCTGTTCAGGATATTGTCAAGGAAATAGATGAATATGAAGACTCTGCCATAGCCTTTTACGATTGGGAATATGAAGACAATTGTACCCCTGCGTCGGAATTGATTGATTCGCTCTACAGGGGGCTTCCTTCAGGATCGGTATTCCCTTTGGGCGAAACACAGATCATACGCTACATTATAGATAAAACCGGAAACGTTGATACATGCAGGTTTAAAGTCATTGTACAGCACCCCTACCGCGAAATGCAGGTTAATTTGAGGTGGAACCGGAATCCGATATGTCCAGGACAGGAAGTGGTGATCACACCTGTGGTCAGCGGTGGAACGGGACGTACCACCTTCTCGTGGAGCCCACGCGCATGGACTGCTCAGGTAATGAGAGACTATCCAGTGGAAAATACTACTTACGAAGTCACTGTTAGCGATGGTATCACCGTCATAACAAAAAACCTTCCAGTGACGGTATTGGAAACCCGGCAAGTAGAATTATCCTTGTCGGTAGAAGGACGTCCTATTTCAATGGACGAAATATTTGAAGGAGACGAGGTACTGGTGACGGCGACATCTGGATATGACGCTTACAAATTATTGCTAAACAATGAGATAATTCAAGAAGCAGGGATAAATAACTACGTAAGTTTTCAAGCCGACCTGGGAACATACGTTGTCAGGGTTTTTGCCACAGACGATAATTTTTGCGTGACGCAGGACCAGATGATCATCGAAGTGGAAAGCAATAAATTGCCCAATGTTTTCACACCTAACTTTGACGAAAAAAATGATATATTCCTTGGTTTTCTTGAAACGCCAAATGCTCCAAAAGACTTTGAACTTATGATATTCAGCCGGGCAGGCGAACTGCTCTATAAAGGAAACAAGGGATGGGACGGCATCTACAAAGGGAAGGTGATGTCTCAAGGCACATACACCTACATGGCACGACGCAAGATGAATAACGGCGAATACCGGACTTTTAAAGGAACCGTAACTTTAAAACAGTGATGTAGCAACCATGAAAAAAATTCTTTATATATTGATTTTTGTTCTTGGCGTGGTTTGCACAACAAAAGCACAAACCGACCCCATGTTCTTCCAACAGTCCAATAACCGGATATTGATCAATCCGGCAACTGCCGGGAAGGGCGGCGATATAAATACGGCGCTGGCGATTCGTCAGCAATGGATCGGATTTCCCGGACCATCCACACAAGCGCTGTATACCAACGGTTTTGTGCAATGGATATTTTCAGGATTAGGTTTAGTATGGATAAACGATAAGTATGGACCGCAACAAACCAACAATATCAAACTGAATTATGCCTTTTTTATTCCTTTCGAAGAAGTAGCCTTTCTTTCGCTTGGGCTGGGGATGGGAGTGATGAACAATACTTACGACGAATTGGGGTTTTTTGCCCGTGAATTTGACGACCCTGCGTTGATAAATCTAACCAGACAAACGAAAACCATACCTGATTTCGATTTTGGATTTGAATTTAATACTGCAAACCTGGAAATTGGCGCTTCGGTAACCCATATCACCTACATGTATGCCGACCAAAACCTCGTGCGTCCGATGAGGAATATCTTTGCATATTCTCGTTACAAAGTACCGATGAACAGATATTGGGACTTCATTCCCGGCATCACCTGGCACAATACCCGTAAATTGAATACTTGCGAGTTCAGCGCTTCATTCCGTTACAACAATAACATTCGTATGACCCTGCTGTATCGTAATCCTGTAGATTGCGGCATAGCGGTTGGAATCAATCTCTATGAGGGCTTTCGTGTGGCCTATTCCTACGATTATGGTTTCGACAACATAAGAAGTTATAACAGTGGTTCGCACGAAATTACCATTTCATACAACATTTCGATGATTAACACATACATGAAAACAAAACTGCGGTTCTTCAGGTGGAAAATGTTTTAGATCGAAAAAAATAATAACACCTCAAATTATTTTTGAACTCGTTAAAAAATGATATATTTGGCCTTTCAAAATATCATTAACAGAATGAATAAAATTCCCACCACCGTAGAGGCGCAAATACGCACACGCGCACGCAATTTGCCCATTTATAAATGTTATGTCAACGAGAATTGGCAAAAAGTACAAAAGGCCACCATCCTGATTATACGAAAACACACCAATGGGAATATTACACTGGGTAACTTTTTGGTTGACCTGAAGTTACGTGGAATTAAGGATTGTGTATACATGTTTAACGAATCGCCGTTGCGGATTGATGAAATTCGCAAACAGTATCCAATGCATCAGGAATGTGATTACAATCTGGTGCACAATATAATATATGCCGGATTGGAATTTGCTGAAGATTATGGTTTTGAACCACACAAGAATTTCAAAACCGCACAATACATTCTTGAGGAAGACACGGACGATATTCCCCTGATAGAAATACCTTTGGGAGAGAATGGAATCCCTGTGTTGGAAATCCCATACGGAGAAAACTGTCAACGGGAAATTGCAATTCTTCAGAAAACAGCCGGAGCCGATTATCGCATGGTTTACCTTGATAAGGACGGAAAGCCACAGCCACAGGAACGTTCCTATATGGATGTAATGAATGAAATTCTGGAAACCGGCGTCGACAGTTTTGTTGAAAAAACCGGCGATTCAACTACAGACTTGGAAAGTCAGGTCATTACCGATTTAATATATGTCAATAAGGTGTTCACTGAAAATGATATAAGTCTGATTGACGATGAATTTAATCTCATCGCCAAAGACCCGAGACTGTCCCAATCACATATCCAGCTTGAAAATACTCATGAAGAAGAGTTTGAACAGGCATACAAATATTTTAATGACGGCAAAATTGACGAAGCTTATGATGAGACCCTCAAGTTGATTGACCGACATCCGGAAGACCCGTTTCTTTGGGACATTCTCCTGTATAATCTTTCGGTAGTCAGCGATTCGGTACACGAAGAAGCAGTAAAAGAGGCATACTCGCGTTTTCCTGAAGATCCGACCATCAAGGCATGGTATGCCGAATGGTTAGCTCAGGAAGAACGGTTTGACGATGTTTTTGCCCTGTTCAATCAACTGCCCGGACTGGATGCCTTAACAACGGAAAAAATACCCATCAGTGCCCATGCGCTCGAATCCTTCTGTTATGCATATTCTGCGGCATGGCTAAATAAAAAGGATGTACTGCGCACCGAGCCATATTATCAGATATCTGTACGTCTGGATTACAATTACCGTATTGGTGGTTATATTCGGGAAACGGTAAAGGAGTTGAAAAGAAATAAGCTCACAGAAATATACGTTCCCGAAATGCTCGAAAGTGATAATAAATCGGATAATGAATGAAACTCCGCTTTGTATAGACGGGGTGTGTCCTGTCCGTACAAGTGTCCGAAAACGGACAGTCAGTGTATCAAAACCGAACAGTTTTGTCAGAGAGCAATTATGTAAAGTGATGATATGTAAATAATTACATTTATGGCACGTTTATTGATAGTGTTTCATAAAATATTAAAAATAGTCTTAACTTTAAATTTACAGTATCATGTTAAAAAAGAAATTGATAGTTTGCCTGTGTAGCATTGCAGGCGTTGTATACTGCGGTTCGGCGCAGGAGGTATGGACATTGGAGGAGTGTATCCGCTACGCCTACGACAACAACATCGAACTGAAGCAGCAGCAATTACTTGTCCATCAATCAGAAAACAACTTGTTGCAGTCAAAACTGAGCATATTGCCTAACCTGAATGCTTCGGCCAGTTACAATTCGTCAAGGGGAAAAGTATTGGATCAGAATACTTTTGAGATAGTTACCGGTCAAACGGTTAATTCCTTTTCGGGAAGCATCAGCAGCAGTATGAGTTTGTTCAGGGGGCTGCAACAAAAAAACACCATCGGCCGAAACCTGTATTCTTTGTTGGCTAATATTGAGAATGTCGAAAAATTAAAAAACGATCTTTCCATCAATATCGCCCTGTTTTATTTACAAATTGTTCATGCACAGGAACAGTTAACTGTATTCGAAAACCAATTGAATCTAACCATGTTGCAGGTGAACCGGACATCGGCGCTGGTGGATGCAGGAAGTGTGCCTGAAGGCGATTTGTTTGAGATACAATCGCAGGCTGCCCGCGATGAATTGCAAATAGTAACAGCCCGCAATACATTGGATATTTCGCGGTTGAATCTTGCGCAACTACTCGATCTGGAAACACGCACCAACTTTCAGATCGTTATTCCCGATTTTTCGAATTTTGAAATTTCCGATCTTATCAGCTCTGTGGATGATGTGTTTGCCACCGCCGAAACTATTCTACCGCAGTTAAAAGCCGCAGAATACAGTATGAAAAGCGCAGAAAAGCAATTGGCTTTTACCAGAGGGTACCGCAGTCCCACATTATCGCTTCAGGGAGGATACAACACCCGTTATTCGAGTTCGGCACGACATCCAGTCGATGATGTATATCCTTTTTGGGATCAAGTTAAAGATGGTGTCAACTCTTATATAGGTTTACAAATGAGTATCCCTATTTTTAACAACTGGCAGATAAATACCAGTGTCAAGAATGCCAAATTGGATGTACAAAATTACCAATTACAGTTTCAACTCACTAAAAATAAACTGTATAAGGAAATTCAACAGGCATACGCCGAAACAGCAGCATCTCTGAAACAATATATTGCTGCTACCAGGGCTGTGGCATCCATGGAAGAGGCTTTTCGCTATACCGAGCAACGTTATGAAGTGGGATTGATGAATTTTGTGGATTACAGCTCCGCCAAAACACGGCTCGAATCTGCACAGTCGGATGTGTTGCAGGCCAAGTTCGAATATATATTCAAGACCAAGGTGCTTGATTTTTATAACGGACGGGAAATAACATTATAGGTTTTATTCCTGATTAAATAATTCCACAATTCTCGAAATTTGAATTTTTGAATCTTTATGACAAACGAGCAGGACAATTTATTGAATGACGCCACCCAACGCGAGTACGAACACGGTTTTGTTACCGACATCGAGACCGAAACCATTCCCAAAGGTTTGAACGAGGATACTATTCGGTTGATTTCACAAAAAAAGGACGAGCCGGAATTTATGCTGAAATTTCGCCTGAAGGCTTATCGCAAATGGTTGACGATGAAGATGCCGCAGTGGGCGCATCTTACGATTCCCGAAATTGATTATCAGGATATCATTTATTATGCGGCGCCCAAACAAAGGCCGGTATTAAACAGTATGGATGAGGTAGATCCAGAGTTACGCCGTACTTTTGAAAAACTCGGTATTCCGCTTGAGGAACAGAAATGGTTATCAGGAGTAGCGGTAGATGCCGTAATGGACAGTGTTTCGGTAAAGACCACCTTCCGCGAGGAGTTAGCAAAGCATGGTATCATTTTTTGTTCGTTCAGCGAGGCGGTGCGCGAACATCCCGACCTTGTAAAAAAATATGTGGGTTCGGTGGTACCGTCGGGCGATAATTATTTCGCAGCGCTCAACTCGGCTGTATTTAGTGATGGTTCATTCTGCTATATCCCCAAGGGTGTACGCTGCCCGATGGAACTGTCCACTTACTTTCGCATCAATGCGGCAAATACCGGTCAGTTCGAACGTACCCTGCTCATTGCCGACGAAGGCGCTTACGTATCGTACCTCGAAGGATGCACTGCTCCCCAGCGCGATGAGAACCAGTTACACGCAGCCGTTGTGGAAATCGTAGCCATGAAAAACGCCGAAGTGAAATACTCAACAGTACAAAACTGGTATCCCGGCGATAAAGAAGGCAGGGGAGGTATTTTCAATTTTGTTACTAAACGGGGCATCTGCAAGGGCGACAACTCAAAAATTTCGTGGACGCAGGTGGAGACAGGGTCAGCCATTACGTGGAAATACCCAAGTTGCATTTTGAAGGGAAATCATTCAACAGGAGAGTTTTTTTCGGTGGCGTTAACCAACAATCGGCAACAGGCGGATACCGGAACCAAGATGATTCACATTGGTAAAAACACGCGTAGCCGTATCGTCTCAAAAGGCATATCGGCCGGGTACAGCCAAAACAGTTACAGGGGGTTGGTCAGAGTATCAGGTGGCGCCGATAACGCCCGTAATTTTTCTCAATGCGATTCGCTCCTGTTGGGCGACAAATGCGGCGCACATACTTTCCCATACATAGAAGTGGGAAATACTTTGGCAGTGGTAGAGCATGAAGCCACAACATCGAAAATCGGCGATGACCAACTGTTTTATTGTAACCAGCGTGGAATAAACACTGAAGACGCAGTAGGGCTGATTGTCAACGGTTATGCTCGAGAAATAATCAATCAATTGCCAATGGAGTTTGCAGTAGAAGCGCAAAAATTGCTGGAGATCAGTTTGGAGGGTAGCGTGGGATAGATTATTCCGAGCTTGGGAGGTTACTGCAAACAGTGGCCAAAAAATACCATAAAACCATGAGCTACAACACAGTTCAACGTATCCAACTTACCCAACGGCATCTATTACCTTCTGATATTCGACAGGATAAACGAAACACCGAAGATGCAGCTAATTGTAGTGGAACACTGAAAATTGAAGAATAATTTGAACCACCCCGATAAAAGAATTATAAGATTTTTGCGCCGTCATCATGTTATGACGCTGTCCACCTGCCGCGATAACCGGCCTTGGTGTTGCCAGTGTTTTTATGTGTATGTCGAAAGATTGTGCGGATTGGTGTTTACCTCTGATACTGCAACACGCCACATTACCGAAGCATTGGAGCAACCGCATGTTGCGGGAAGTATTGTTCTCGAAACAATGGTTGTGGGCAAATTACAGGGAATACAATTAGAAGGGAAAATAGTGGAAGCCAACGGGGAATTACTCAAGGAAATCAAAATCGCCTATATGAAACGTTTCCCTTTTGCGTTGCTGATGGATACCAAACTATGGTTTGTAGAATTATTGTCTATGAAAATGACCGATAACCGTCTGGGATTCGGAAAAAAACTGTATTGGTGCAGAGACGGGGCATGTCCCGTCTCTACGGTTTCGTCGGAACACAGCAACTAATAGACTCTATTTGTCCTTCACCTGTTTTTTTGTGAATTACGAATTACGAACTTATTCCTCATACAACAAATACTTCTGTCGTTGTTTCTTGAACTTTTCCACATCGTCCTTCCATATTGCCTTGATTTCGTCGGCTGTTTTTCCATTACGAATCATTATCCGTATATAATCCACCCCAATTAATTTTTCGAAAAACGGCGTAAAAAATTTGTCGCCCATTTTCAGGTTGTTGTACGCATCAATGATGTACGACAAGTCAAAGCCTTTTTCCCAAATTTCCCTGTCGGGAATATTCCTCAGATCGACGCCGAAACACAACTTGCCGAGCAGTGGCGGATTTTTGGCACCCGGCAGGCTCCGTGGTGTAAAACTGAACGTATAACCTTTCATATCCGGATGTCCGTATACCTGGAATGGGAAATCCGTTCCACGCCCCAGACTTAATACCGTTCCTTCAAAAAGACAGGTGGATGGGTACAGATAGATCGATTTCATGTTGGGCAGGTTGGGCGACGGAGCAACGGGCAGATGATACATCGTTTGGTGCGTGTAGTTGAGACATTTAACAACTGCAAGGTCGCAAACACGGCTTTCCGGGAGCCACTTTTCACCGTTGATCATCAGAGCAAGCTCGCCAAGTGTCATGCCGTGCACCACAGGTATCGGCAACCATCCTACACCCGATTTGTGTTTCATATCCAATATGGGGCCGTCCACGTAGTGCCCGTTTGGGTTGGGACGATCCAGTACGATCAGTTTCCTGCCATGTTCGGCGCAAGCGTCCATCAGGCGGCACATGGTGATGTAGTAAGTATAAAATCGCAGTCCTACATCCTGAATGTCGATGATCATCACTTCAAACAATTTCATGCTTTCGGCGGCTGGTTTTCCGCTCGTTCCATCATACAGCGACAATATGGGCACGCCCGTTTTTTCATCGACAGAACCGGAAACATGTTCGCCGGCATCAGCCGTACCGCGGAAGCCGTGTTCAGGCGCAAAGATGGCTACCAGATTCATTCCGTCCTGTTTCAATATATCCACCAAATGTTCATTGCCCACCATACCGGTGTTGTTCGACATAACGGCAATCCGTTTGCCTGTCAGCATTGGGTAATACTCTTCGGTACGTTCGGCGCCTGTTTTTACTGGATGTTGTTGCGATTGTGCATATCCTGCAACGGACAGGAACGATATAATGGCGATGGAATATAAAATTTTTGTCATGATACAAAATAAAAATTTATCGTTTCGTATACACCTCAAACGAATATGCGTAAGGATGTTTTTCGTCGGGTTCGTTTCTTTCAACTGACTGTTGTTGCCACTCCGTAT
>JGI24702J35022_10000432_pt1 | contig 25253 bp, 16 predicted proteins | sample TergutTh196P4_FD_35022 | JGI IMG/M metagenome (IMG submission 35022)
GGACTGCCGGAAGCGGCTGGAGTGCAGAGAGCTCTGGGGTGACCGGAACTGCCGGGGTGACCGGAACTGCCGGGGTGGTCGGGACTGCCGGGGTGGTCGGAACTGCCGGCGCCACTGGTGGCGCAGGAGTGATCGGTAGCGCGGGATCCACTGAAGTTGTCAGCAACGATGCGGGCGTTGAAGGCGCCAAAGATACCGAAGGCGCCAGCGCATCAGAATCTGTTGGCAACGTGGCGGGCGATAAAAACATAGGGGCTGCCGGGAGCGCTGGATCTACTGAAGCGGCTGAGTCCATCGCATGCGCGGACGGCACTGATACGGCTGGGTCTATCGTAGGCGCCGGCTCTGCTAAAGCGGCTGGGTCTATCGCAGGCGCGGGCGCCACTGCTACGGCTTGGTCCATCGTAGGTGCGGACGCCACTGGTGGCGCTGGGTTCACCGCGAACGCCAAGAATGCCGGCGCCACTGAAGTAAACGGATATGGGCTCTATGACCCGTCTGCGGAAGTTTTTAACCGCTCCGCTTTTGCGGCAAAACGCCCGTCCATACCCGCGATAGACGATGTTGAGCTTAAGTCCTTGCTCGTCCCTGACGAGGCAGCGGTGATTGCTCTGTATGACAGGATTGCTGATGTGTTCTATCGATATCGGGATTATGAATACGAAGCGGAAAACTGGGAAGGCACGCGTGAAAAGCTTTTGTTAAATAACGAGCAATTCTATGTACACCCCCTGGCCGGCAGTAAACCGGCGAAGGGTTCTCGCAGATACCAGATTACGGATTACCCACTGTCGGAAGAATGGATCAAAGCCGTCGGAGGTTTTGCCGGCGATAAAGCCAGACTGTCTGCGTTGCTCAGCTTATGGGATATTGCTCCAAGAAATGACAGGAAGTACAAAAAATGGTTCCGTGATTTATTCGCAGGATATCCCTATGAAGGGCGTGGGAGCAAACTGGCAAAAAGGTTAGAAGAACGTCTTAATGGGAAAGGCGCGAGCGTCTATCAAGTGAATCAAATACTGACCGCCATCATGAATACGGGGGATACGCCGCTGTTTGACTTCGCCTTTTCGGCTTACATTAATCTAATCCGTAAAATTCCTGAAAGTAAGTTGGGCGCTGAATGTGAAGAATATGTGATGATAGGAAGGACTTCGCCCTATATTTATATGTATGTTCCGGATTACAGCGCCCTCTCGGCGGAGTACCTGAAATGCTGGAGACAGCTTGCTGAAAGGCACATCAGGACTGACGAACAGTTTACGGCGTATTTTAACGAAATGTGGTTCGAATTCCTTGCGGCCGGTATGAAAAGGTTTTACGGCATAGCCGAAGAATACGTTTTACGCGCGCATCACTTGGGCCTGATTCCTGACGACGCCTTTCATTATTACTTTATATCTGGGGCCGGCGCACCCGAACACATGCGCAATATAACGGGCTCCAATCCCCGCGGAAAGGTTTCTCTTGCGGAGTATCCGGACGCAAAAAGGCTCCTGGAAACGGCGATAGATTGCGTTGTGACCATCGAGGAAAGCAGGGGGGAGCTCCCAACCGGATTGTCGGACGTTGCTTCGCAGATCAATCGTTTTGAGGGCGGCGCGCAACATTTTGTCAGGATTTTATCCGCGCTGGGCGATGACGGTTTCTACAGGGGCTATTCGTATTTTTTGGTATCTTATTATGGGGGCGTCCAGATAACCAAAAAGGAAATCCTCAGCCGGTTACTCCGGTGTTGTCTGCCAAAGCGGGATGACACTGCGGAGATACTAAAGGAGTTACTACACCAGGCAAAAATAAAGGAGAAACGGGCTATTCAGGCGGCGGTCTACGCCCCCCAGTGGGTGGGACTTCTAGAAAAAGCCATGGGCATCAGCGGACTGAAGTGCGGAGTATGGTTTTTCCATGCCCACGTCAACGAGCATTTTTCGGCTGACAAAGAAACGGAAGTGGCTATTTTCTCATCTATTTCCCCGCAGCAGTTTAATGACGGCGCTTTTGACAAGGATTGGTTTAACGAGGCGCACCAGACGCTTGGCGAAAAGAGGTTTCACGAGCTGTATCAGAATGCGAAATACATCACGAGTTCCAATATTGCTCATAGACGCTCTCAATTGTATGCCGACGCTATTCTTGGGCGCTTGGACAAAGACAAAACCAGGGCCGAAATCACCGAAAAGCGCAACCAGGAAAAGCTGCGCGCGTATGCGTTGATCCCGCTTGATGAAGACAACAATAACGACGCTTTGGAGCGATATGAGTATATCAGGAGATACCAAAAAGAAAGCCGGCAATACGGCGCGCAACGCCAAGCCAGTGAAAGTAAAGCCGCTATTACCGCATTGGATAATTTGGCTATTACTACCGGATACAGCGACGTAGACAGGATGATATGGGCCTTAGAGGGCGCCAAGATCGAGCAGTTGCTCCCACATATGGAACCACGGGTCATTGGAGCGAGAGCGGGCGCAGGCGCCGGGGTGAGCACACAAGCTGACGTTGGAGCGAGAGCCGGCACCGGGGCGGAAGCAGAGGCAGGTGCGCAAACGGGCGCAGGCGCAGGCGCTGGTGCAGGCGATGTCGAGGTATGGTTGAGCATTGATGAGATCGGCGCCCCACAACTGAAAATCCGCAAAAACGGCAAGATACAGAAAACCTTGCCGAAAGAGTTCGCTAAAGACCCCTATGTAGCAGAGCTAAAGGAGGAGATAAAGCAGTTACGGGAGCAAAAGAGCAGAGCTCGGATCAGCCTCGAGATGGCAATGATCTCACGTTCCGGGTTCAGCGCAAAGGAAATCACAGGCTTGGCAAATCATCCTATTCTTTGCGGAATGGTCTTTGCGCTGGTGTTTGCCGCCGGAGACAGACTGGGTTTCCTTACTCTGGCGGACAACGGCGTACCGGCGCTACAGGGCGTTGACGGGAGCATCTATCCAATTGGCGATGGAGACAACATCCTCGTCGCCCACCCCTATGACTTGATCACCGGAAAATGCTGGAGCGGTTTTCAGCAATACCTGTATCGCCATAAGATTGTTCAGCCATTCAAACAAGTCTTCCGGGAGTATTATCCTATAACGGAGGATGAAATCGACGCTGTAAACATATCGCGGCGATACGCTGGGAATCAGGTACAGCCGAAAAAGGCGATGGCCCTGATGAAAACGCGAGGATGGACCGTGGACTATGACGAGGGCCTACAGAGGGTATGGCACAAAGAAAACCTAATAGTCCGAATGAACGCGTTGGCTGACTGGTTCTCCCCGGCTGATATTGAATTCCCAACATTGGAAACTATCCAGTTTTTCAGCAGAGACAAATTTGAGCTGTTGTCGCTCACTGATATTCCTCCGGTGATTTTTTCTGAAACAATGCGGGATGTCGATCTTATCGTCAGTGTCGCTCATGCCGGGGGCGTCGATCCCGAAGCCAGCCATTCCACTATTGAAATGCGTGTTGCTATTGCGCGTGAACTTCTGTCCATGTTGGCTGTAGATAATGTAAACTTCAAAACTGCCCATGCCTGGATAGATGGGAGTTATGGAGAGTATTCGGTACATATGGGTTCAGGCGTAATCCACCAATCAGGCGTTGGTATGATAGCCGTCCTGCCCGTCCATTCACAGGCAAGGGGGCGCATATTTCTGCCATTTGCGGATGACGACCCAAAAACAGCGGAGGTTCTTTCCAAAATTTTACTTTTCGCTGACGACAAGAAAATAAAAGACCCGAGCATAATCAGACAGATAAGAGAGTAACGTCGCTACGCCAGTCTATCTGACAGGCGATAACATCAATGCGCTAGTCAGGCAGATAAGCGAGTGATGTCGCTACGCCAGTCAATCTGACAGGCGATAACTCCAATGCGCTAGCCAGGCGGATAAGCGAGTGATGTCGCTACGCCAGTCAATCTGTGACAGGCGATAACATCAATGCACTAGTCAGGCGGATAAGCGAGTGATGTTGCTACGCCAGTCAATCTGACAGGCGATAACACCAATGCGCTAGTCAGGCGGATAAGCGAGTGACATTGCCAAGCCAATCAGCAGGCCAAACAATGGTGATTGCAATGGCGGAGGCGTTGCTGTTGCGCTAATGCTTCGGCTCGAAAATGCGCCTTCGCAGCATATGTATCCCCGTATAGAGCCCAATAAAGACTATGAAAATTTCCAGTCTGCCAAGAAACATTCCCACCATTAGGATAATCAGCGAACCGGCTGACGCGCCCGGGTTTGTCACCCCATTGGAAATGCCCACTGTTCCGAGCGCGGAGGCGAACTCATACATAGCGTCAAACAGCGAACAATCAGCGGTTAGTGTGAGTAATAGCGTACCGGCGATAAAAACACCCATATAACAAGAAATAAAGCCGATAGTGTCTTTTATAAGAGTATCGTCGATTGGCAGCATTTTGCCCTGCGCCAGATAATAGGCAGGCGCAGTTATGCGCCGATCCGAAGATAGCCTGTTTTTCACGTTTTCCCTTGTGATCCGGATGAGCAGATAGGTGCGGACCAGTTTTATGCCGCCCGCAGTCGATCCAACGCTACCGCCAATTATCATAAGTAATACGAGCAAACCCAATAGGAAAGGCGGCCAAAGTGAGTAATTCATTGTGGAATACCCGGTTGTCGTGAATGTAGTGACAACGCCAAACAATGCGTTTATAAGGCTTTCGCCAAAACCCATTCCCAGCTTACTCATTAGCGTAACCGCTGTAAGCGGTACAAACACAAACAAAAGCCCAATCATAAAGCGCACTTCGCTAACCCGTATGATTTTACGAAATTTCCCTTTTACCAATAATAGAAGGACCGCGAAGTTTGAAGAACCAATAAGCATGAGGATGACCGTGAAAATCTCGATAGACAAACTCTTGTACTGCCCGATACTCTCCGCCTGCGTCGTAAACCCGGCTGTGGATAAAGCTGACATGGTATGGCATACCGCGTCGAACAGCTTCATCCCGAATATCCGGTAGATTAACGTACCCGCAACAAGAAAGCAGCTATAAAGCGTGAAAATTATCTGCGCGGTTCTTTTCAAGCTGGGCATGATCCTGTCCGGGTGGCCTTCAGCACTGTAAAGACTCATGTTCTGTTTGCCCTGGATAAGCATCGCAATCACAATAAAAAAACCGAGGCCGCCGCAGTATTGCATAAAAGCCCTGTGAAACAGGAAAATGCGCGGCATAACAGCCACCTGCACAACGGTTAATCCGGTGGTTGACCATCCGCTGACTGATTCAAACATTGCGAGTATAAAGCTCAATTGTTCGCCTAACACGAACGGAATTGCTCCTGCAAAAATAGCGAAACACCATGCTAGCACGATTGGCAGGCTCCCTTTTTGCATAGGTGATTGCCATTCCGTAGCCGGTTTCTCTTTTCTTGGGGCTAGAAAACATACGGCAATCCCCAAAGCGATTGAAACAACTGATGGTATAAGAAAAGCTGAAATATAGCGCGCGTCTTCCTGGTAGAACGGAATAACGGTAAGAGGCGCCGCAATGAGCAGGCCAATAAGTGCTATGAGTTTACCGTAATTACTACTCTCCGAGATGAGTTTTTTCAATTTGTCACCGCCCCGTCAATTCCCTAATCGCCGCTGTTTGGCGCTCTCCTGTAGAGATAAGCACCAAAACATCACCGGAAAGAATTCGTGTGTTTCCATGCGGAACAATATTTTTATCGCCGCGCAATATACAGCCTACGATGACGTTTTTGGGCAAAGATAGCTCCGATAGCTTCTTATCCACCGCCGGCGCGCTTTCATAAATGGGAATCTGTACTATTTTGATTCGTCCGTCGCCTACCGGCAAAAGCGTCTCCATTTCCTTCATAAACGCGTGCTGCTCTATTATTCCGGAAACAACTGATATTGCACACACTACGGAATCTATTCCCATGCGATAGAAAAAATCCATCTTTTTAGGGTCGGAAACGAGGGCTACTGTCCTTTTAACATTGAACTTCTTTTTACACAATTCGCATATCACGAGGTTATCGTCGTCCCGGTCAGTGAGCGCGATAGCTATATCCGCGTTATATACGTTTGCGTCCTCCAGGATAAACGGCCTCGAGCCGTCGCCGGTGAAAACGGTAAGTTTTTCAATCCCGGCCAACGCTTTACAATCGTCCATGTCCTTATTTATTGCCGTTACCAGGTAACCCTTTTTTAAAAGCGATATTGCCAGGGATTTTGTTTTGTCGAAGCCGCCGATCAAAAACACGCGCGTTTTCATTTTTATGAGTATTCCTTTCTTTGACAGTTGTAACCTGCCGTGGCCAATCAAGGAATGGTCATGCCGTTTTGTCGTCCCCCTCCTGTATGCCCAACAATCTGTCAATTTCCTTTGCGGACAACACTGCCGGGAGAATGGTTTCGATCCCAAACTCGTGATAAACGTACTCGCGCTCAGGGTCGTACAACCGGGCTATGATCTGCCCGATGTTAAACATTTCTTTTGCCAGCTGGGCTATCAGGATATTTGTATTGTCGTTGTTTGTGACTGCGATAACCGCAGTGGCGTTTTCGATGCCTGCGTCTTCCAGCACAAGCATTTCCGTGGCGTCGCCTGCCATAATGATCCCGCCAAATGACGTGTGGAGCTTGCGAAAGGCGGTTGGATTTATGTCGATTATAACAACGTCTTTCCCGTCGTTAGAGAGCGTGTTTGCAAGGTTTGCGCCCAGTCGTCCGCAACCTGCTATGATGGTGCAGCCGCCATTTTTCTTATTTGTAAATAGTTTCATTCTCAGTCCTTCCTTTCAGGATGATGCGCTCAAGGAAACAAACTGTGTCAATTATAGCACATTAAGACGGCTTTTACAGCAACCGAAATTTGACCGAAATTTAAGCGCGCCGTCAGCCAATAAATTGTGAAAATGCCACCCCCCAGTTGCGTAGATATTTCTAGAAATTGTCACTCTCCAATTGCGTTAATTGTTTCAAGAAATTGCCACTCCCCAGTTGTGTTAATCGTTTCTTAAAAATACCACCTGACATGCTACTGACATGCTGCGGATTGTGGATTTAAATGCGCCAACGGCTGCGATGGCGCTAACGCTGCTAACGCCGCTAACGCTGCCGAATGGGTTGCGGACCTAAATGCGCCGGCTGCTACGACGGCTGCGATGGCGCCCGGGAAGGATGTTACTTTAACAAATAGGCCGACGCCAAATGGGGTGCGGATTAAAATGCGGCGGCTTGAACAGTTTGATGTTTAGGGTTATTATATAGGTTATGAAATTACTATTTAGATTGGGAAAAGAGGCTATACGATATAAAGGCCTCTACGTGGTCGCAATTTTATCAACTCTCGCCCTGACGATAATAAACCTGGCGGCGCCGTGGTTCTTATCGGACGCCACGCAAATCATAAGCGATGGCATAACAGAGAGCGGGCTGCAAAAGATAGGAGGATTGACAATACTCCTGACAGCCCTCTTTTTGCTTCGCGTCGTCTTTCGTTTTTTCAGCAACTTTCTTGCCCACAAAGCTGCGTGGAATCTTGTACGTGATCTGCGTGTAAAGGTCTATGACAAAATCCAAAGCCTTTCAATGAGCTATTTTCATGACAAGCAGACCGGCGATTTGATGAGCCGCGTCGTCAATGACACCGCGACCTTTGAGATGCTTTTTGCACATGTAATCCCTGAAATGATAACCAACTTCATCACAGTCGCAGGCGCAATAGCTATCCTGATGGCCATAAACGCCAAACTTGCCCTGCTCACGTGTATTCCGCTCCCATTTATCTTTATTTCCGGAATTTTGTTTTCAAAAAAAGTGCAGCCGCATTTCAGGGAGGCGCAGGCTTCGCTGGGCGGCGTGAATTCAAAGATACAGGATAACTTTTCGGGTATTCATGAAATTCAATCATTTGGTAAAGAAGAACGTGAAACGACCGCTGTGAAAGCTCATGCCAGCAGGTATACGGAAAACCTCCTTCGGGCTCTAAAACTTGCGGGCATTTTTCATCCTTCGGTTGAATTCCTCTCCGACGCCGGAAAGGTCATTGTTATCGGATTTGGCGGTTTTTTCGCGTATTACAACGGGTTATCCGTCTCTGATGTTGTGGCGTTTTTACTGTATCTGTCGCTGTTTTACGCGCCGATATCCGGCCTGGCAAAGTTGCTCGAAGATGCGCAGCAATCGTATGCGGGCGCGGAGAGGGTCATGGTTGTATTAGATCAGGAGAAGGAAATACAAGACGAACCCGGCGCCATTTCCCTGGGAAACGCGGAGGGACGAATCGAATTTCGCGGCGTAGATTTCCAATATCAGGACGAGGCGCCTGTGCTGAAAAATGTGAGCTTTTCATGCGCGCCCGGCCAGACAGTGGCGCTTGTAGGCCCTACCGGCGTTGGCAAGACGACACTCGTTCAGTTGATATCAAGGTTCTACAACCCCACTTCAGGCAGCATCCTCATAGACGGGCGCAACATCAAATCCATCACTCTGGAGAGCTTGAGAAAAAATATTGCCCCGGTACTTCAGGACACTTACCTTTTTAACGCCACGATAGCGGAGAATATTGCGTATTCCGTACCGGAAGCCGATTTTGAAATGGTTGTGGAAGCTGCGAAAGCGGCGTGCATACACGAAAGCATAATGGAAATGCCGGACGGCTATGACACGAAAGTCGGAGAACGGGGATTACGTCTCTCCGGCGGGCAAAAACAGAGGATTGCCATTGCAAGGGCAATTTTGCGCGAAGCTCCGATAATCATTTTAGACGAGGCGACCGCGTCTGTTGACACCGAGACTGAGAAGGAGATACAGCGCGCGATTAACAACTTGTCGAAGAAAAAGACTATTATAGCAATTGCCCACCGGTTATCGACGATTCAGGGCGCGGATCTGATATTGGTGCTTAAAGACGGTTATGTCGTTCAAAGCGGGACGCACAACGAACTCATGGCGCAGGACGGTCTTTACAGGCGGTTGAATATGACTCAGGCTTATGTCGGAGACGAAACAATCGACAGTTTATACAAAGCCCGCGTACCTGGTTATTCTTTTGTTGGCGGTATCGCCAATTCCATGTAACCGACAGTAAACGGCAGGCGCTCAAGTATCTCTATCTCTGTCAGAACGTATCGCCAATTCCATGTAGCCGACAGTAAGCGGCAGGCGCTCAAGTATCTCTGTTGCTGCCAGAACGTATCGCCAATTCCATGTAGCCGACAGTAAACGGCCGATGTTCAAATATCTCTGTCTCTGTCAGAACGTATTGCCAATTCCATATAGCCGACAGTAAACGGCAGATGATCAAATCTCTTTGTTCCTGTATGAACAAAACCGTACGCGACGTACCAGTTTCTCAATACGGTATTTTCCTCCGTTATGCTGATAATTACTTTGTCTCCGCCTGATCCCACAATCCTTTCCACGCAAAAATCAAGGAGCTTCTTCCCGTAGCCCTTGTGTCTGAACTCGGGAAGAACGGCAAGATTGTGTATTTCATATTCCTTCTCTTTGGAAATCGAAACATATCCGACAAGCCGTTCATTTTCATATAGTCCGTATATCCGCCAACCCCAGCTTTGGTGGGTTAGCAATCTTTCTGTTGTGGTAATGAACCCCACAAATTTTGGACAGTTTTGCTCGGTCAAACCTAAATCCTTCGCGACTGTTGCAAAACTCTCTCGGATCACCTCGACGGCTAGGGGGAGGTCTGATGTATCGAGTTGTCGGATTACCTCTTCATTATTAAAATACATTAGAAAGTTTTTCTCCTTCTGACGGCAATTTGAAATTTGAATAAATTTTATCACTTTCAAGCTATTTGTACAGACTTAAGTTGTTTGCATAGACCTTATTCGACTTGAATCTACTCGATTTGACTTGAACGTATGTGACTTGAATATGAACCCGAATATGAACCCGAATGTGAACCAGCTTATTGCCAGCTTATTGCCCGCTTATTGCCGCTTATTGCTTATTTATAAATATTTGAATGGCGGTCGAGCGTGTGCTAAACTACGGTTAAATGAAAATAATTATCCAAGACCCTGCTCCGGGTGACGAGGACAACGTAATAATTAGCGTCAAATGCATGACCGATAATGTAATTAGGGCGATTAGCCTGCTCAAAAGCCCGGACAGCTTAACGGTCTATATTGACAACCAATCTTTTATGCTTCCTGTAGCCAGGATATTCTACGCCGAAAGCGTCGACCTGAAGACGTTCGTGTACGCGGAAAAAGCCGTATACCGGAGCAGGTTGAAGCTGTACGAAATTGAAGAGATATTGAATAAGGGCGATTTTTTGCGGATAAGCAAGCAAGTAATTGTTAACGTAAAGAAAATAAAAAGCGTTTCGCCCGCCGGGAACAGCCGGTTTCAGGCGACATTGGCGAACGGGGAAAAGGTTATAATATCAAGGCAATACGTTCCCGCGCTGAAAGAGAGGTTTGGGCTATGAGATTGAAGGACACTCTCAAATTCATGTTTACACTTTTCTGTGCGGTCACAACTTTTCAAGTCATATTTATCGGTGTAATGAACTTGATATACGACAATGGTTTTATGATGTCCATGCGGGACATATTGAGATTACCGATTATCTCGTTTCTCAGCGCTCTGCCTATGTTGATATTCGTGCGCAGCAAAACAAAAAAACCGCTTGCCAGAGTGAAGGCGATTTTGTTACAGGCTTTGCATTTTACTTTGACGGCTGGAATCGTGTTCGGGCTGTTGGTTTACTTCGGATGGGTTGACGCTGCTAACGCGATATTTATCGTAGTGTTCTTCCTTGCTATCTATATCTCTGCATATGTTTTTCAAGAGCTGCGCGATAGAAAGCTGGCAAAGCAACTTAATGAACGAATAAACGCATTTCACAGCGCCGAAAACGCAGCTCACAACGATGAGCCATGAGCATTGAAACCTAAACAAGCTATGCCTCCCGCCACATCGAACGAATAAACGCATTTCACAGCGCCGAAAACGCAGCTCACAACGATGAGCCTTGAAACGAACTATACCTCCCGCTACACTGAAAAGCGGGAGGTGATTTTCTATGATAATCCAAGTAGAAAACTTGCATAAGGCATACGGTGATGTGAAAGCGGTAAACGGCGTCAGCTTCAGCGTAGCGGAAGGAAATCTTTTCTCATTTCTTGGTACAAACGGCGCGGGCAAAACAACGACCATCAACATCCTGACGACGCTGCTTGCCAAATCATCCGGCGCGGTGTTTGTTGCAGGTTTGGATGTTGAACGCAGCCCTGAAAAGGTACGGGAGTTTATCGGCGTTGTGTTTCAGGACAGCGTTCTTGACCCGCTTCTGACCGTTCGTGAAAATCTTGCCGTTCGTGGCAGCCTGTATGGTGGTATTCGCGGCGCGAAGCTAAATAGCGCAGTCGATAACGCTGTAAGAATCACAGATGTGTCTTCCTTCGCGGAGAGGCGATACGGAAAACTCTCCGGCGGGCAGCGCCGCCGCGCTGACATTGCCCGCGCGCTGCTTCATATGCCAAAACTCCTATTTCTTGACGAGCCAACGACCGGGCTTGACCCGAAAACCCGCCGCGACATCTGGAGGTTGATTCGCGACCTGCAAAAATCCAACGGCATGACTGTATTCCTGACTACACACTATATGGAGGAAGCGGCTGAAAGTGACGACATTGTCGTTATTCACAAGGGCGAGATCAAAGCGCAGGGCTCTCCGCTTGAACTCAAAACGCGTTATTGCTCTGATTTGCTGAAAATCACAACACTTGGCGGCGAATTTATTGAGCATAAGCTTGAAAGAACTGTTGACGCTTTGCCGATTATTGAACGGCACAAAGGCAACATAGCCAACGTAGAAATAATAAACGGGACGCTTGACGATGTATTTCTGAATCTGACGGAGGGGTTTGAAGAAGTTGGTTGAATGGATTTCTGAGTTTAATTATTATAGGTGGGCGTAAAGGGGTTGGCTAAGTGTATTTCCAAATCTGACGGAGGGTTTTGATGATGCTAATTAAAAGAAATTTACTTTTGTTTTTCCGTGACAGGGCAAATGTATTCTTCTCACTGTTGGCGGTGTTTATAATCATAGGGCTGTATGTGCTATTCCTCGGCGATATGATGGAACAGAGCCTGCGTGAGCAATTGGGTTTTGATTCGGACAAAATCGGCGTTATCATGGCGAGCGTTACTCTTGCCGGAATGGTGGCGGTCACAAGCGTTACAAGCAGCTTAGGCGCGATTGGCGTGAGTATATCGGACAAAGACAGGGCGGCTAAAGATTTTCTTACAAGTCCGGTCTCTCGCGGGAAAATAACGATGAGCTATATGTTCGGTTCAGCAACTGTAGGTTTTGTAATGACATTAGCCGCTCTTACGACGGTTTTGGCTTATTTAGCGCTAAACGGCGGCGCGCTACCGGACGCTGCAGGCTTTATGCGTCTGCTATTTACGGCGGTATTGAGCGTGCTGTGTGGGAATGCCATTGTGTTTTTTATATCCGTCTTTGTGAAGAGCCTAAACGCCTTTACGGCGCTGAGCACGGTTATCGGCGCGATGATTGGATTTCTGATGGGGATTTACATACCGATCGGACAGCTCCCGAGCGCTGTTCAATGGATTATTAAGTGTTTTCCCATCACCCACGCGGCGAGTATGTTCAAACAGGTGTTGGCCGACGGGGAGCTTGCCGGATTATTCATGGGCGCCCCAACGGAAGCGTTGGACAGTTTCCGTAAAACATACGGCGTAATCTTTGAATATGGAGATTTTGTCAGTGGATTCTGGTCCTCAGCGGCTGTGCTAACGGCAACTACGGCAGTGTTCTGCGCGGCAAGCCTGGCGGTTATGAAGCTACGCCCGCAACAAAAGATTTAAACCTAATCCGCATCCACATCAGTGCTTTTTTCCCAGATGGTATGCCGACTGCCCTCTGAGTCAAAGATAAAAATCTCTTCTATTTCGTCACCGCTGTAGTGACATCCGGCAAAGCGATTATTATCCGAAAGTTGAAAATATGCATACCAGGTTTGGTCAACACTCGGCGGGCCTATTTCGTCAATCAATTCACTCAGGCTGGTGCTTCTCATCGCGAATGACCTAAAGAAATCTTCTGAAAGCTCCCTGTCAACAGGAGTGTAATGACGGTATGCACTGCCCAGTTTTACGTAGTCTTCCGATATCCAGACCGTTTCAATGTTTTCTGTCTCGTCGGCAATATAAACGGCGACGATCGCGTCAGGGTTTTTGATATCCCTGCGCACTCTTTCCCAAGTCGTATTATCCAATTGACACACGGCAAACAGGCCATTGTCAAGTTCGTAATAATAAAATTTATAAACCGTCCAAGAGCAGTTTGGTTCGCCTATAACAGCTACAAGGTTTTTAAAGTCGTTATTCTTCTCGACTACAGCGCGAATATCGTCAGCAGTCAAAGACCTGTCATAGTGCATATACCTCCAAAAGCTGCCTTGGATCCACATAATATCGTCACGCTTTTCTGTAGAGTCCTGATAATAGAACCCCGGTTTGTCGCCTCCTCCTTCTATTTCACTATTGTAATAAACAAAATATTTGCTGTTAAGAGCGTCTTCAGTGGCAACGTTCAATGTATGTATTCCCTCGTTGTCACGCTCAAAATCGTCTGGTGAATACATCGTTAAATTTATATAGTAGCGAACACCGTCAGCGCTGATGATAATATCATATGAGTTATGCAAAATATTCCGCTGTTTACCAAAATCAATATATTCTGTACCGCTTGTCGAGTAACTTATTTTTTCGATTTCCATCGGTCCGGCGTATACATTGAAAAACGCTTCAATCTGACTTTCAATATCAGGGTTCTCCTTTAGCGCATTTACCGCGAAAAGGGACTTTAATCCATTCACATCGTGGTTGTCAAACGCGGCAAACACCGCTTCGATCATTTCGCGAAACACTTTTGAATCACTGATTGTAATAGAGTCAAGCAGTTTGGTCCTGGAGTTTTGAAATTCCTCAGATATTCTTTCCACTATTCCACATGACGTGAGTAATATAATGATTAGAGGAATCAAAACAAGCAACTTTTTCATGTTCGCAGCAATATTTCCTTTCAGAGTTTGTCGATCGCAGCGCCAACTTCACCGCCTGCCGGCAGCGGTCTACTGCCTGGAATTTTGGGTGATCCTTTTTAAAAATGGTAATTCCCGCTTTAGAGTTGACCGGATACTTCTTTGCCAAAAGAATTCTCCGATAAAGAGTATTTTATTGTACCATTTTTCGCGAAATAAGGCGCGAAATAATTTACCGACAGAATATATTTCTGATATCGCATAAATAATTTCATTCTGTAAATCAAATGGCGAGATGTTCGCAGGGTAGTGAACCACATTCCCAATATATTTTTCCCAATCCTGATGAATTAGTTTATCTTTATTTTTCTCATATGCAGGTGTTGAAGGAACAAAGTACATGGATTGGATCAGGATTCCATGAATATCATGTTCACGTACGAAATTAACGATTTTTTGTCCAATGCCTTTTGTATGATTGTCAGCGCCTACAATAAACAATCCACGAACATTTAGCCCGTGTTTTTGCGTGTTTTTTACTGCTTGGACGACTTCGGCGTATGTGCATTTTTTGTGGTACTGTTTGAAAGATTCGTCCTCCAGGAATTCTATCCCAAAGGCCAATTCCTTGAAGCCGGCTTTCTTCAACAGGGTCAGCATTTCGTCATCAAATCCGACGTCGTATCTCGCTTGAATCGTAAAAGCATACTTGATATTGCTGTTGATGATAGCGTTTAAAACTGAGATGGCCCACTCCCTGTCTGCAAAAAAATTATCATCGGTGAGCCATACTACCTTGTTCAAGCGAGGAAGAAACCTCTTATCATGGAATTGGACGGCTTGCCTAATGTCCTCAACAACATTCTCAGGAGTACGCGTTCGAACCCTTCTTCCCAAATGACGTATAATCGCACAATAATCGCAGTTATGCGGACATCCTCTGGAGGCGTGAACCTGCGCCCATAAAGTATTGTGCCCTGCCATTTTATGATAGCGATGAATTAAATAGCGATCTGGAATTGTATCAATATTCTGGGGAGGGTTTCGTTCCCCGGTAAAAATAACCTCCCCGTCTCTTTCATAGGCGACGCCCGGAAAGGAAATCGGGTAATTATGGGTATGATTATGGGTATCGTTATGTGTATTATTATAATTATGATTATGAGTATGCTCATGGGTATTGTTATGTGTATTATAATTATGAGTATGAGTATGCTCATGGGTATCGTTATGTGTATGAGTATGTGTATGAGTATTAGTATGAGTATGAGTATTAGTATGAGTATTATCACTGATTGAATGAATCAAGTCAATAATAGACTCGTCCCCTTCTCCAACAAGAACATAATCACAATATTTCACTGCCTCAGTATAATTCAGCGAAGCGTGCAAACCTCCCATGACAACGACGGCATTCGAGTTGCTTTTTATAAAACGGGCAAGTTCATACCCTCTCGGGGCGCTGAATGTAAATATACCAATGAAAACAATATCCGCATCAAAAACGTCATCCCATTTTATGCCGGATACGGATTCACTGTACATAAAAGTGTCATCAACCATCTTTTTCACGATGGTAGCCAGCGTGAGCATACCAATAGACGGATTTCTTATGTACTTATCATAGGTGTATATGTTTTTTATCGACTTCCGATATGGCGGATTGCCCGGTTCGATAAATCGTATTTTGTTGACCAAAGTTAAACCTCCTAATTGCCGCCCGGCGTAGATGGCGCAGGGTCGGTATCCAGCGTGATGAAATAATCATAAAACGGTATCAGAAACGAGTATCCCTTAACGAGCCTATCCACCAAATCATGTGAAAATAAATCATCGCCAATTAATTGATTGTGTATAAGCGAAAACGATTTTTTATTGTACCACACCTCAGTTTTTGAAGTCGGCGCTTCTTTTCTACGAACGTATTCCGGCCCTTCGAGCACAAACTCGTCCTGCTCGTTAAACGGGGCGATAAGTTTTTCAAATAATTTCGGATTTTTATCGATCCGAGCCCGCAATTTTGACATCGTTTCTGCGCGAGCGGCGTAATACCCCAAACCATAACTCCAGTTTTCAGGGGCAAGCTCAAACCAAAACACTGGTGTTGAAGTCCATTCCTCAGCGGGGCGTTCAATGGAAAACCACAAGTTCGCCCTGTATGGTTCACCGTCGCGAACCCGCCGGGCGTCTTTGTAAATCCGTGATACTTTGTGGATAAAGCTACGCCCTCCGAAGTCTGCGGCAATACGGTCATAAACCTCCCGCCCCAATGCCTTCATCGGGCTTTTAAAGACACGTATGAACTCTTCTTTGTTCGCTTCAAACCACGACTTGTTATTGTTTAGGCGAAGATTCCACATAAATTCTATTGTACGTTCGGTAAATCCTGTAAAATTTGAATTCATTTATCCTTCACTTCCTCCACATCCTACACATCCTCTACTTCTTTCAAATCCTCAACATCCTCCACATCCTTTACTTCTTTCACATCCTCCACATCCTTTACTTCTTTCACATCCTCAACATCCTCCAGGCGTATAAGGCGGCTGTATATTTTGGAAATCTATAGTATTATATTATACTTCTTAAGTGTGTTCTAAACCAGAAGATTTTGAAAGCACAAAAAGCGCTCTGATTCTGAAAGCGCAAAAAGCGCAAAAAACACAATAGAAACGCAATGTATTTGATAGCTCGCTCGGCGGAATTTTTGAGATTCAGTAAAAAAAGCGGCAATATCAATGTCCGCGACTGGGAGGCGCGTATTCCCAATTCTATTGACAATAATTGTAAGCTGCTTTATATTATCGATAGGTGTTGCCACAACGGTAGGCGGTTAGCCAATACACCCCGAAAGGGGGTGAGGCTATGTCGGATTATGAGATTATAATCATTCTTTTCAGTGCAATGACTTTTGTTGTTGCGTTTGTAAAGTTAGTTATATACTTAGCAGACATGTTTTCAAAAAGAAAATAACCGCCCTTGGCTAAGATCGGCGGTTATTTTTAACCAATAATTCAGGCTAACCGTTTACCGGCAACGCCTTTTTATATATTATATCACATTCAATAGATCTGTAAATAAAAAAAATACGGAAAAAAACTTGAACCTTGAACCTTGAACCCCGCCATTAGCCTCGGAAACTTCCCATTGTTTCCCCCATCTCCCCCAAAATATGAAAAAATAAAGATCCAACCCCGACTATCAGCCTAATAGGCTACTGGTCTTAGTCTCGAATTTTTCCCCCATTATTTCCCCATTATTTTATGATGGGAATTAGTGTTTTTTAGTGGTTATCAACTCGATTTGCAAAAAAGAAAACCGCCTTGTAATCCAATGATACCGGCGGTTTTACTTAGCGACCCGGAAGGGGCTCGAACCCTCGACCTCCAGCGTGACAGGCTGGCATTCTAACCAACTGAACTACCGGGCCAAAAATTTACTTCTGTTTGATAAAAAACATGCCTTTCAAAACTACTAAGTGTTTGGGCGCTAAAAAAACGAATGACCCATGCGAGACTCGAACTCGCGTTGCCGCCGTGAAAGGGCGGAGTCTTAACCGCTTGACCAATGGGCCGTACTACTTACAGCGAAGTGGGCAAAAACCACAGCCCGCTGACCAACGCTATTTATTCTAACCGCCATGCTGGTTTTTGTCAAGTATATAGAAAAAAAGTGTATAGAAAGCATAATAGAAAAAAGTGCATAGGAAAAAGGGTTGGGAAAATGTTATAAATAAAAAATACCAAAAATTGACATTTACAGTTTTGTCAGTATATTATGGAGATATATCTAATATCAGGAGGCGCCTTAATGAAAAAGCTACTTTGTTTAGCAATAATAATTTTCTTACTAATTACTCCCAGATTTGCTATGTCGGCGCCGGCATCAGAGCAGTTGGCAGAAGCGCCAACTCAAGTCTTATTGCCGGCGTCTCCACAGGAAACTGCATTGGAGGCAGCGCCAACTCAGGTATCCGCGACGGCGGCAGCGCCAACTCAGGTATCCGCGACGGCGGCAGCGCCAACTCAGGTATCCGTGACGGAGGCAGCGCCAACTCAGGTATCCGCGTCAACGGCAGTTTCAACTCAGATGTCCGCGTCTGCGTCAGTTTTAACTCAGGTATCCGCGTCGGCGACAGCGCCAACCCAAGTATCTACACCGGCGCCGGTTGAGTTTTCAGATGTGAATGACACAGATTGGTTTTACCCGTACATAGATTTACTGAGACAGAAAAACCTTGTTAAGGGGGTTTTTGCAAATGCCTACTTACCGAATGACCCGTTGATGATTGACGAGTTCTTAGCCTTTACTCTCCGAACTATGGGAAGAGATCAGGAAAACGCGGAAGGCTATTGGGCTCTCAATTATATAGAAGAGGCTATCAGACTGAACCTGATTGAGCCCGATGAATTCCCTGATTACAATGTACCGATCACCAGAGAAAAAATAGCGAAAATCGTAGTCCTGGCTTCTGATTATGATTTCGTGGTATACAAGGATTATGATGAAATTTTCAGTGACTTTGCCCTCGTCAGCGAAAAAGAATATGTGCTGAAAGCTATTGAATTAGGCGTACTTGCCGGATATGATGACGGGACGTTTAGACCCGGCTTCACAGCTACCAGGGCGGAAGCTTCAGCGATGGTTGTCAGGATGATAGATCCCGACTACAGGTTGGAGCTCCACGGAAGTGTTTTCTTCAATACGAAACTGGATTTGAACGAGGATGGAAACGTAAGGAAAGAAAAAGCGTATGACTTCGTTATGGAGTCTATCAGACGGTTGAGGCTCGAAAAAATGGCTGACGGCAGGGTAAAAATGACGGGTTACATTCCGGAGGTTCCTGATGGGCAGTATTTTTCGATGAAAATCGAGTTCTATAATGAGAAGGGGAAGATTATTGACGGATCCTATATGACTAAATCCGCATCTGAAAGGCTAAAACTGCCTTCCGTCGGCGAGATAGAAATAATCACGGACGTTCCAGTGTCGGAGGTGTCGGATATAATGGCGCATTTTGCCGTAATAAACAGCGACGTCTATGGGTATACTGCGAATTTTAGCATATACCGGGACTATAAATTCCCGGAAAGGAACTTTTTTCAAAGGCAGGATTATGTGCGAATAGTTAAATACGATTATGAACTGACTGAGGGTATATGGGGATGGTAAAAAAGCTGGCGTCATTATATATATTATTCTCCCTCGCGGCACTCTCAATATTTATACTCATCACGATGGGCGCCGATACTTCATATGCAACGGGCACAGAAGCATTAACCCGGACTGTGTCAGGCGGCATGGCCCAGACAGCGCCTGACGCACCGATCCAGACTGCGTCTGACGCCATATCCCAGACAGCGCCTGACGCACCGATCCAGACTGCGTCTGGCGCCATGGCTCAGATTGCTTCAGACGCACCGATCCAGACTGCATCTGGCGCCAAGGCCCGGACAGCTTCAGACGCACCGATCCAGACTGCGACAAGCGCCTTAACCCAGACTGCGACAAGCGGCATAGCCCAGACTGCGTCTAGCGCACCGATCCAGACAGCTTCCAGCGCGCTGATCCAGACTGCGTCAAGCGTCCCAGCTCGGACGGTGTCGGACGTAAAGCCGATTGAGTACTTTGAACCGGAAACAATAGCTGAGAACTATGAGTTGATTACTCGCGAGTACGGCCACTACAGCACAGACTATTGGCACCACTCCGGGGGCTATTGGATGGACGGCCCTAAAAAGGAGAGCGCAATCTATGACTGGGAGCACTCATTCTGGGTGAGACCGGAACTCTATTACGATAGGCCCGGGATGCAGATCAACATAGCTGTCGCTCTTCCCGGCGACGTCAAGAAACGCTTCAGTGAGGGCGGCGAAGTTTTGATTTCAGTCAGGCCATTGAAACCTGAGGCTATAAATGAGAAATATACAGCTACGTACTTTTATGACGATGAAAGCTTGCATATACACGCTATGCCGGTATTCCTTATTGATGAGCATACTTCGTATACGGAGTATTTGCCCGATCTAAGAGAGTCTATCCCAGTAGTCAGGGATGGCTATGGTCATAATACATATTCCATATTTAAAAGCGGGGTACATATTGGGTCGGCGCAAGCGACAATATCACCTGACCCTGAAAAGATAGAGATGACTGATATTTTGGACGTCAGGGGGCGCTTAAAGCCGGGAAAGGAAATAAAAATCTTCAGGGAAGACTTAACTAATACATACGAGAAGTCGGAAGACATCATAATAGGCGACGGCTCATTCGATCTTGCCGGGGCGGTCGGTATGATGTTCTCATACGTATTTGAGGTGAGTTTTTATGAGCGCTTACCGGACAAGGCGCCTGAAACAAAGGAAGAAGATACTCCGGATCCCCCAGCCCCTCCCATCCCGCCAGAACCGCCTCAGCCTAATGATTTAGCTGTTGCCGGGCACAGGTTGGAACTGTCGAAAACCGGCGGACAAGACTATTTTACAAGGGGTTCCAACATCAGCGCCGGCGGCGCCGTCAGGGTTAGTTCTGCAGTGATAAGCTATATAAAGGTCATAAACAATTCGAAAGAAAACATCCCTGACGCAGTGATCAGTTTCTCTTACGGTAGAAGCGCGACGGATACTCTGGATAAGACTGTTGCACTTAGGGCGGGGGAGGAAAGGGAAATTGCATTTGAGTGGATGACGCCGGAAAGCCCGGGCGCGATGACCGTTACAGCGCACATTAACCCTGATCAATCAATAGAAGAGGCTGACTATTCAAATAATAAAAGGGAATTTGAAGTATTAGTCGTAGAGGAGATGACAGATCTTTTGATAAGCGACGTCCTGCCGTCACAGTATCCGGCGGGAAAACAGGTTATAACGCTTGTCGAAGTCAGAAACAACAGTGCGGGGAGCCTTAGCGGCGACAGGGAGGTTGAGGTTAAACTGACTGTACCCGCCACTGGTTTTACCAAAACGGTTAAAATCTCCATGGACGCCGGCGCGGACCAGCAGGTTCCATTTCTGTGGACAGCGCCGCCCGCGACCCCCTCATTTGAGATAATCGCGGAAGTAAATGCATCCAGGACTATACCGGAGACTGATTATTCAAATAATTCAAAGACGATCATTGCCGTTAGCAGTAGCCAGGCAAATCCTTCTTACGGATGCAACACGACTAGAAGGACTTGGACGGAGAGCAGATTAAGCCACTACAGAACAGTAAGCTATACTATACTCGGTGTAGTGCATACAAGAAGAATTCCCGTTTATGTGGACGTAGAATTCTATGCGGAGGTTTCAATAAGCGCGAGATTGGTTCCGGGAACAATGAAATCCGGTTATGGTGTGGAGTGCGAGGTGACGACGACAGTGCGCACGAACTATGACCTCCCGGGGTATGTGACGGAGCTGCAGAGCGTGTATGCATACTCCCCTGCGTCAGGTTACAGTGAAGCTGTGGCGTTGGAAAGGTCGCCGGGCGCCGGCGCCAAATGGAGGTTCCCTGTCAACCCATCCTCTGTTGCCGGAAGCAGGGTTTTATATGTGCCTGTGGAGTGGCCGGACGGCAGTTATTTCGAGATAAGATTCACAGGTAGGGACGCCATGAGTCCCGGCGGCGCTATGTGCGCGTCCACCGAAGCCGTTGTGTTTATTGACGGCAATATGTATCTGGACGACAGTACAAACCCGATGAAAATGAATTGATTTGTTCAAACAGAGCTTCGGTTTCACAAAGCAAATGTTATCGCTCGCGAGGATATAACCTAAACGCCTGATCGGTGAGAAGATGATACACTTGCGCGGATGCATGAAGATTACGAGGGTATGCTATATTTGGATTTTCTTAACCGTATAAAGGCTATTGCCAGCGCAAGAATCATAAATATTAACAGCCCGGGTTCATCCATCATAACGGCGGGGGCGCCCGTTACGCCGCCGCTTAAAAATTTTGCCTGTAGTTCCAACAGTGATTTTTCCTGCTCTTGTGTCTCCAGCACTGTGAATGCGGTATATCTCGACAGCAATCTTTGCCTGAAGCTCTCTCTGACTAAATCAATTTGCGCGTCAACATCACTACTGTACCGCGAGCATTTAGCATATAAAATTAGCGCGTTTTGGTATTCATTAGCCGAGTAATTACCAATATCGCCTGTGATAACAATCTCGCTTTTCATATTATCCGCCGCGATAAAGCCGTTGTAATCCAATGCTCTTGACAAAATCGGGGATTTGACAACATCTAACCTTTTGCTTTCACTAAAAGAATACGGAGTCAATGACAGATCATAGCCCAGGTTATAATAGAATTCGCTTTCAGGGAATTGTTTGATAAGATTGCCTCTTTGGAATTCCGGAGCTTTATATATGTTATCGCTTACGGCAATAATTACCGGGTATTGGAGATCGCTATTCTCATTTCCTTTGAAAATCAACTCCATCGCGAGGGGCAGATTGAATCCGCCTTCACATTTTACTCCGTTAGATGTGCTGTTGTCGGCGCCGTCAACTGTATTTTCAATACTGCTGACTGTATTTTCAAGGCTGCTGACTTTATATACTCTGTATGACGCCGCGTATACCTCGGCATTCGTTATTTCGTTGTAGCTCATGTAATCGAGCGCCTTTTTTAGGTGTTCATTGTATGGACTGCCCTCACTCGCATCAAGAATAAAATAATACTTGGGAGTTCGCTCACTTACAGGAAGATTTTCCTTATATGAGGCGGGAATAAAGCTGACGCCCTGCATGTCTATTGGCGCCTCGCCGCTGTCACCGGCAGGCAGGCGGATTTCTTCGCCGTCGATTGTCAGGACCTCGCTTTGGTTGTGCCAAACTAAAAAGCCGGTCTCTCTAATCTCATTGAAACCGAAAGGGTAAACCCTGAGCTCAATGACGTTATCGCTCTTGAAATAGATAATTCCGGGGTCTTTGGGTGTGCGGATTATGTTATTATATGTAATCAGTGCAGCCCGCTTGTCTGCCAAAATCCCCTGCCTTCTCTCGGATCCTATATTCAGGTAGTAGTCTTTTATGAAACACCCTTCAGGAAGATAAAACTCAGTCCTGTATTCTGCAAGCGATCCACCGCTGTTATTCTCTATTTCCAGATTTACCCATGTTTTGTAAACCCCGGTCTCCTCGTCAAATTCGGTATCTGTATCAGCGTTGATTATATTTACGTTTTGAGATCTGCCGCTATCAGTATTGATTGGCTGATTATCGCCTGTCCCAAGAAATATTCTACTCAGCTTTTGCGACGTATCAGTAGATAGTATCCGATCATCCAGCGCCACTAACCTATAGACTCTCGAGATTATCGGTATACTCCCCCCGGAGTTGAAGACGTTGAAAAAGTTGCGATTGCTTTGACTTGTCTCCAGGATATTATTTATATAATTAAGAGTCCCTTTAAGCCTTGGGATATCAACATTTGCCGCAGGCATCTCGGCCGAATCCGCCGATAAATACGCAAGAGCGTTATTGAAATTGGTCTTATCGATAGAAAAATCAGCGGTCAAAACAGTAGGGATGGTCACAATCCCAAATATAACTGCGACTATCACCCCGAACTCAAATTTCCTTTTCAATACCCTGACATCCCGCAGAATCTGATATAACTCGAAAGTGAACACTGCCGCCGGTACGAAAACGAAAACCCCAAGCCCGTAGACTAATAGCCCTATAAAACCATAGGGGAGAAGAGGAATAAAAACTATTGTGAAATAGGTAATGTATGTAAATCCGATGATTTTCAGATAAAACAAAAACACGCCGAGTTTATTATCACGTATGTCCGCAAGCATAAGAAGCCCGTTAACTACGGCAATAATATAAAACCATGGATTTGTGAAATCGCCAAATACCCCGCTTACATCCCACATAAAGTGATTATTAAGCATAAGTCCCGATACAGGCATGAACACCGCGACAATTGTTATTGCCACACGGTATTTTGTAGATTTTGCCTTAAACGGATCCTCCCCGGCATCATTTGAAATGACGCCGCCCTTCCTTAAGGTGAAGTACATTTTAACTATGCCATAAGCCAACGCGCAAAATAATCCGATCATGATCATAAAAAAATGATTTTGGTCTCGAACCGCGCTTGTGTTGAGCAGCACCGCAGTCAAAATTGGCACGCCAACACATATTGCCAGTTCGACCTTTACTAAGAGTATAAAATCCTTTATCTTTTTCATCATAATGTCACCGCACTTTCTTTCATAGACGTCGTTTTTCTTTCCATGACGAAATATACAATCAATCCCGCCGCGAAGTAGATTCCGAGCGACAGGGTGTTATGAATCAAATGAAATCTGTCGCATGTGCAAAACGGAACGCTTGCCGATATTCTTACCACCGTAATCACAAACGCAAGGGCAAATGAAATCATGTAAAATCTCATCATTGCGGCTGCTTTGTGTTTTAAACCTTCGTATTTGTGCAAGAAACCGAATACCATGATCAGGAATAAATTGATGAACAATTTGACCCCCAGGCAATTCCGGGCAATTGTGAATAATCCGTTTGTCTGTTCATACCCAACATTATCAATAAACACAAGATCAAAATCAAATATGAATTCAAGCACTGTCTTATGCGGGAGCAGCGACAGCTCTATGTTGTAATTCAGAATAAAGTAGCTAGCCGCGCACAATCCAATGCTTATAGCATAAAGAAAAATATCATTTCGTTTGGCAGACAGCATTTCCCTCCCCCTTTACATGTAACAATTCGGCTTTCACTCGTCTACAAATTCCAATAAATCTCCGGGCAACGGCTCAACCTCCACTTGTCTACAAGTTCCAATAAATCTCCGGGCAACGGCTCAACCTTCACTCGTCTACAAATTCCAATATATCTCCGGGCTGGCAGTTAACGGCTTTGCATATCGCTTCCAAAGTACTGAATCGGATCGCTTTAGCCTTGCCGGTTTTTAGTATTGACAAATTTGACGAAGTTATATTGATTTTATCCGCAAGCTCCATCAGGCCTATTTTTCGTTTTGCCATCATCACGTCCAAATTCACAACTATTGGCATAATTATAACCATGCCTTTCTTCGTAAGTCTCAAAATCCTATGAACCATGTAGGCATGGTCACACTTATGGCCATGCCTTCCTTCGGAAGTCGCAAAACCCTGTGAACCACGCCTGGCATGGTCATGGGGGAGTGATGAGGGGGATTCCCCCTCATCCTCTTTGAAGGAGGGGGGAATCGAGGGGGACCAGAGGGTCCCCC
>JGI24702J35022_10000433_pt1 | contig 25200 bp, 15 predicted proteins | sample TergutTh196P4_FD_35022 | JGI IMG/M metagenome (IMG submission 35022)
AATAAACTGTAAATTTGTCAGTCTTTCCAAGCGTAGGAAAGCCTCAAAAAAAGTGGCGGGGTATCACCGAAATGGTGGCGGGGTATCGCCGAAATCCGCAATTCCTCCGTGTTCGATTTGCATGACAGCACGTTCAATCCTATTAATAATAATATTAATAATAAATTGAAAATTAACGTTTTTTTAATCTCTATACGTTTTTTTAATATACAAGCAAAAAAAATTCTTAACTACTCAGCCTCTTTCAGTTTTTTAAAAGATAGTCGCAAAGATAGCGCTTTGATAAATATTGCCAAAATATATATACACTAATTTTACCCAAGACCTTGAAGTAAGTCGAATCCGATCGTTCTATTGATATGTAGATACTTTCATTTTAAGTTCTCAAACTTAAGTATAAAAAATCTGTACGATAAATTTTATAAAAATTTAGAGGCGTTGAGTAGCTACAAATTTTTTATTTTAGGTAGTACTTTACTATTATGGGATTATCGTCTTCAAGGATTTTATCAAAAATTTCTATATCGTGTTGAGACATATAATTTTTATTTACATACTTTTCTATTTCATACGGCTGAGGCATGGTTATTAACACATTGTCATCCATTTGTAAGCCAAAATATATTTTAAAAGGATCATCGGTTGCCTGATAATAGCTTTTTCGGGTTTTTCGATTATAAATATAATTGCTGCGTTTATGATTTTTCAGAATATGCAAATATACATATTTGTCATTAATTAATTTTACAATAGGGATATTTATAGAAGTCTCTTTTAACACAGCGCTAATAGTGGTCAATTCCTTTCTTCTACTCATGTCTTTTTGTTTCCTTTCTGTTTCAAAAGAAAAATCTGTCATGCGCTCTATCTGTTTTTTCGTTATTTCATCACCTCCAAAATCTAATTTTATTACTGGAGTTATGGTAGACAGGTCAGTCTTAATTTGATAAAAATGATAATCAAAACCAAGAGGCGTAAACAAAAAATCGTCGTCAAACCGTAGGAAAAATTGATTCTGCATGTGAGGACCACCTAAAAGATGTTTTTCATAATTTACCGTTTTTTCAATCGTTTTTTTTTCAAAATCACAAAAATGCACTACTAAATCTGAAATAAAAGAAGGTGCAGTCGCCAAAATGTATTGTGTTTCGCTTAATGCTTCAAAGTGATTAAAGACAAGTTCATTTTGTTCCAATGATATTTTTTCAACAAAGTTGAATAGCGTATCGTAACGATAAATAGTACCCCAAGGACCTAATACCTCGATACATTTCGAATAGGGGTTATAGAGCATATCAGCTCCCATCCAATATTGTCTTGGACCTTGCCCTCTTGCTTCTAATGAGTTCGAAATAAATTTTCCTTCTTTTGAAAAAAGATAAACATCGCATTTTATGTCAAAAATGGCAAATATTTCTATCTCTTTATAATAAACCATTTTTCTATACATATGTAATATACAGTCATCATTAGTTTCTAAAGGGATAAGTTCTATTTTATCTATGATTTCTTCAATAGGTAATGATTTAGATTTATTTAAATGCACAGGAATCATTTCAACAACCGAATCGTATTCCTCCGTGTTCGATTTACATGACAGCACGTTCAAACCTATTAATAATAAATTGAAAATTAACGTTTTTTTCATTTCTATACGTTTTTTTAATAGACAAGCAAAAAAATTCAATGAAACAACAATCGCAAGAAGTAAAGTCGAGAATCGCTTCAATCATCTGATTTGATTGAGAAAAGATAGGATAATATACAGAAAAACAAGCTATTATGAGTAGAAAAGGGGCTAAAAACACCCTAATAGCCTTATCATCTGCGTGTTGTGTAAGGGGGTGGGGATAAGTCTTCCCAGTCAAATCCTCCGCTTCAGCTTTGAACGCAAAAGGCTGATTTGTCGCTTTCTGATGCCGGATATGTCCTTTTCCTATACTCATATTTTCAAATAAGGTTTTAATCGGCAACAAATATAGAGGATAAAGTTCAATTATCAAAATTTTAAAACTATTTTGATTATTAATAATACATAAATAAACTTAATTAGTGTTATTCGGCTAATAAACACCCTTTTTGTGTCTATAAATGAAAAAAACGAAAAAAAAGAACCAAAAAAACAATATTTAACATATAATTCAGTTGTTTTTTGAATAGTAACCGTATATTTGCAAACGAATTGGGGCTATGAAACTGATTTTTTTATTTGATGTGAACTTGCATTTTGCTGATTTTCTTTATGTTTGAGTTTTTTCTAACAAAATAGATTATGATAAGATGGAGATATTTTACGGGTTTGTTGATTGTCGCGGGATTATTCGGATGCGGGCCGAAGGATAAGAATAGTAGCGATGAGGAGGAAGAATCGGTCGAAACAGTACTGCCGACCGATGAAGTGGAGGTGCGTACGGAAACGTTGCGTACCATTGATTTCATGGATGAGTTGGTTAGCAACGGGCGGTTAGGCGTGCAGGAGATAGCCGAACTGCGGTTTGCTTCGTCAGGGGGGAATGTCCCCGTAAAAATATTTGTTCGGAATGGCGCTTATGTGGCGACGGGCGATGCAATCGCCATGCTCGATACCTTCCTGCTATCTAACAGCTTTTCGCTGGCTTCGCTAAACCTGCAAAAATCTTATCTCGACCTGCAAGATGCGCTGATAGGACAGGAGTATACACTCGCCGATTCAACGTCGATACCGGAAGAGGTTTTGCGATTAGCAACGATACGTAGCGGTTATAAAAACGCCAAAATGCAATATGACCTTGCCAAATATCATTTGGATAACGCCGTACTCCGCACGCCTATCTCCGGTATGGTCACTAATCTGTTTGCCAAACCGTTTAACCCCATCGACAATTCCGAACCGTTCTGCGTCGTTATCAATGAAAAAAAACCTGAAATCGACTTCCGAATCCTTGAAAATGAGTTGCCGAAAGTAAAAAAAGGCGACCAAGTGAAGATTCAGGCCTATTCATCGACCGACGTCGAAACAACAGGTAGCATCGTAGATATCAACCCAAGCGTCGACAAAGAAGGGATGGTGCGGATAAAAGCATTCGTGCAACCGCATCCGCTACTTTTCAACGGAATGAATGTGCGTATCAGCGTTTACCGACCCCTGGGTAAGCATTGGGTCGTGCCGAAATCCGCCGTCGTGCTTCGCACCGGCAAACAAGTGGTGTTTGCCTTCAATGAAGGTAAAGCAGCTTGGCACTACGTCGAAACAGGAGAGGAGAATGCAACACATTGCACGATCACCAGCGAAACGCTAAAAGAAGGTGACGAAATCATCTTTAGAGGCAATGAACACCTTGCCGATGGCACCCATGTGAAATTAGTAGAAGAGACAATGTAACCGGAAGACCGGAAGATCGTAAGACCGTAAGACCGGAAGATCGTAAGATCGTAAGACCGGAAGATCGTAAGATCGTAAGACCGTAAGACCGGAAGATCGTAAGATCGTAAGACCGTAAGACCGTAATTCGTAATTCTTAATTCTTAATTCTTAATTAACATTATCGCGTGGTTAAATTTTTGATACAAAAGCCGATTGCCGTATTGATGGCGTTTCTGGGGTTGGTGATTATAGGGCTGATTACTTATTTCACGCTGCCGGTGTCGTTATTACCCGACATCCCTATTCCCAATATTACCGTACAGGTGGAGTTGCCTAACAGTTCTGCAAGGGAATTGGAAACGACCGTCGTGGCCGGGCTTCGAGGACAGTTGTCGCAGGTGACTAAACTGCGCGACCTACGGAGTGAGACGCGGGACGGAAGCGCGCAGGTGAACCTGCGATTCGACTATGGCACGAATATTAACCTTGCTTTCATTGAGGTAAATGAGAAAATTGACGCTGCCATGAACGCTATGCCGCGCGAACTTGAACGACCGCGCGTCATCAAGGCAAGCGCGACAGATATCCCGGTGTTCTATCTCAACATGACACTTAAAGATGATGAGAAATATGGCGACGCGAAGATAGAACGCTTCTTAGAGATGAGCGAATTTGCGGAAACTGTCATCAAACGCCGTATCGAACAGTTGCCCGAAGTGACGATGGCCGATGCGACAGGCATCGTATCCAAACAAGTGCAGATCGTCCCGGATATGGACAAACTCGAAATCGCCGGCGTGACGCTTTCTGAAATAGAGGCCGCTATCACCGGCAACAACTATGAACCGGGAAGCATCATTATAAGGGATGGTTATTATGAATATAATGTGAAGTTCGCATCGTTGCTTCATACTGCCGAAGACATTGAAAACATCTACCTGCGTAAATCCGACCGTATTTATCAGATGAAAGACTTTTGTACGATCAGTGTAGCGCCGGTCGAAGAACGCGGTTTTTCAATCGTAAACGGCAAACGCGCCGTCACATTAGCCATCATCAAACATTCGGCCGAAAACATGGACAAACTGAAAAAATCGCTGAACCAAACCATAGACCATTTTCGCCACCTTTACCCCGAAATCGATTTTACAATCAACCGCAACCAGACCGAACTGTTAGACTATACCATATTTAACCTCAAACAAGACTTTATTATCGGCTTTATTCTGATTTGTATCGTCGCCTTCATCTTCCTCGCCGACATTAAATCGCCAACTGTCATTGGCATCAGTATGATTGTGTCGTTAATCGTCTGTTTCCAGTTTTTTTATTTCTTCGGTAAATCACTAAATATCATCTCTTTATCGGGATTAATCCTCGCGATTGGAATGATGATTGACAATTCACTCGTCATTACAGAAAATATCAACCAGTTTCGCGAACGGGGTTTAACGCTCTCAGATGCCTGTATACAAGGCACATCGGAGGTTATCACACCGATGTTGTCATCAACGTTGACAACTATCGCCGTCTTTATACCGCTTATTTTCCTTAGCGGCATAGCAGGCGCTATCTTTGTCGATGAGGCTTTTTCAGTGTCGGTTGGCTTACTTGTCTCCTATTTTGTAGGGATCATGCTCTTGCCTGTCCTGTATAAATTAATCTATCAAAGGAAGTTTACGAAACATGATTTCGGCTTTGCACTTCGCAAATTTCAGGACAGCGGCAACAAAAAACTTTTCCGTTGGTATGACCGTCTGATCGATTTTACTTTCGCCCATAAAAAAATCTATGCTTTCTTTATCGTCGCATCCATTCCTATTTGTGTGCTGATGTTTAATATTATCCCCAAATCAACGATGCCGGCAGTCGATCAGGTGGAGTTGCTTACCCGTATCGATTGGGGCGAAAACATCCATTTGGACGAAAACCGTCAACGGCTCAATGCGCTCTGTCTCGAAATAGAATCACTGACTTTGGAACATTCGGCTTATATCGGACGGCAACAGTTTATCCTTGATAATGAGAAAAAGATGCCGGCATCCGAAAGTGAGTTGTATATCAAGGCGAATAATGCGCGTCTCGCCCGACAGGTGCAGCAGAAAATAGACGCTTGGATTCACAGCAAATATCCGCTGGCTTCGGCGTTGTTTTCGCCTCCCGAAACGGTATTTGAAAAAATCTTTCAGACGGGCGAATCTGCATTAGTAACCGAACTGTATCCCCGTAACCGTGGGATCGCACCCACAGCTGAAGAGATACATACTATCGAAAAACGACTTGAACAACTGACAGGCGAACGTTCGGAGGGTATCATGTTCGACAAAGAAATAAGTATCCACATCGACCGCGAGAAATTGTTGCTTTATAACGTGAATTATAGCGATATTCTAAGGTTACTGCGAACGGTATTCCGCGATAATGAGGTCGCTACCCTGCGTTCGTATCAGCAATTTCTACCTATCCGGATTGCCGGCGAAGAACAGACTATTCAGGATGTAATCAACAAAACACTGATTCGCACAAATACCTGGCAAGTAAGCCAACAGGTGCCGCTGAGTACATTTGTCACCATAACGACCACAGAAGGACTGAAAACAATCGTTGCCGGGAAAAACGGCGAGTTTCTTCCGATAGCCTATCAGGAAGTGCGTAACCCCAATGAGTTGATGCAAATAACAAAAGAAGAAGTAAATCGGATGCGTTTGTGGGATGCAGGTTTTTCGGGCAGTTACTTCTCCAACAAAAAGATGCTTAATGAGTTGATAGTAATATTGATAATTTCGATTCTGCTGATGTATTTCATCCTTGCCGCACAGTTTGAAAGTTTCATGCAACCGCTGATTGTTCTTATAGAAATCCCGATAGACGTTGCCATAGCGCTTTTTACGCTGTGGATATTCGGTCATTCAATGAACCTGATGAGCGCCATCGGTATTGTGGTCACCTGCGGCGTCATCATCAACGATTCCATATTGAAAATTGATATGATCAACGAACTGCGTAAAACAGGCATGCCGGTTATGGAAGCGATCCATACCGCCGGGCATCGCCGTCTCAGGGCCATCATCATGACGTCTCTGACTTCTATCTTAGCCATAGTCCCCATGCTGTTTACTTACGACCTGGGGTCGGAGCTTCAGAAACCGTTAGCTATAGCCATGATCTCTTCTATGTTTTTCGGTACAATAGTCAGTCTTTTTATCATCCCGCTCGCCTATTGGAGAATATATAAATAGTTTTCAGTTTTCAGTTTTCAGTTTTCAGTTTATAGTTTTCAGTTTTCAGTTTTCAGTTTTCAGTTTTCAGTTTATAGTTTTCAGTTTTCAGTTTTTTTCACTTCGTTACGGAAGAACATAATTAATTAACTTTGCTTATGAAACATAATTTGATACGGTTTTTGATTTTGATTTTTATAGCGTCGGGTTTCTCTTTTGTGCAGTCGCAGCAGACTGTCAAACTGACGCTCGACAAAACCATTGCGCTGGCAGCCGACAGTTCGCTCGAAGCGTTCCGCTCAAAGAACCTCTACATGTCGCGTTATTGGGAATACCGTACCTTTAAAGCCGGGCGACTGCCAAGCCTTTCGTTAAACCTTACGCCGGGACGTTATTACCGTTCGATTGTCCAACGTTACGATTCGGAAAACAACTTGGATGTCTTCCGTCAACAACAGTCATTTTATGCCAATGGCGGACTGTCGGTCGTGCAAAACTTCGATCTGCTCGGAGGTACATTTTATATGAATACCAATCTGGACTATCTGCGTAACTTCGGCGCTAATATTTCTACGCAATATACTTCTGTCCCCATACAAATAGGCTATCAGCAGAGTCTGTTCGGGTATAACCTTTTCAAATGGCAGAAAAAAATAGAGCCGTTAAAATATGAGATAGCAAAAAAGCAGTTAGTCTATGATTTTGAAAGTATCGCCCAGTCGGCGGTTTATTATTTTTTCATGTTAGCCAAGGCACAGGATGAATATGACCTTGCAGAAGAAAATGTGCGTAATACGGAATTGGTATTCCGGAGAGGTGAGGAGCGTTTTAAAATCGCCGCTATCGATGCGACGGATTTATCAATTTTGAAATTAGACAATGTCAATGCCATCAACCGGTTGAAAAGCGCCGAAACAGTTCTCAAAAGAGCCATGTTCAACCTCAACTCTTTCCTTAACTTGGATAAAAACACCGTTATTCAGCTACAACTTCCGAGCTATCCCAAATCAATGGAGATATCAGCGGAAAAAGCATTAGCCGAAGCACGTAACAATAATCCCGACTTTTTATCCTATCAACAGAGCATACTGACAAACCGGCAAAATGTAGACCGTACCAAAAAAGAATCGATGTTTAATGCTTCGATAACAGCCAGCGTAGGATTTAATCAGGTGGCACAAACACTGTCGGACGTCTACCGTGACCCGCTGCGCCAGGACATCGTTTCGCTGAACGTTTCCATACCGCTTATCGACTGGGGCGTCCGAAAAGGAAGGTACAACATGGCAAAAAACTCGCTAAGTATTGCTGAAATATCAGCACAGCAGGGTGAAATAAAGATCGAAGAAGATGTGATCATGACTGTAAGCGAGTTCAATATTCAAAAAGACCTGATTTCGTCCGCCGAAGAAGCGCGTTTTATTGCCGAAGACACCTATTCAAAGACGCAACAACGTTTCATGATAGGCAGCGTAGATATCAATACGCTCACTCTCAGACGCCAGAGCCAGGAACAAGCCCGTATTAATTACATCTCTGCGCTCGAAAGTTACTGGACAAGCTACTATCGAATTAGACGACTCACCCTGTATGATTTCGAATACAACACGCCAATCGCGAATGCGATTGAATTAAGAATTAAGAATTAAGAATTAGGAATTCGCCCTTTCACCCTTTCACCCCTTTTGCCCTTTGAAAACCCGTTCCGCTTTATCATCGTTTACGATTATCGTCGCTTTTGTGGCTATATCGTTGGTTGGGTTAGCTGTCATTCCTTATCTGACGGTTAAGTTAACCCCTTCACGCATGTTGCCCAGTCTGACAGTCAACTTCAGTATGCCCGGTAATGCAGCGCGTATCGTAGAGATGGAAGTGACGTCAAAATTGGAAGCGATGCTGGCGCGCATCGGCGGGGTACAAAACATCTCGTCTACCTCCTCTAACGGGAGCGGAACGATCCGGTTGGAATTAGACAAACATACCTCGATGGATATGGTTCGCTTTGAAGCCTCGAACATCATACGGCAGACATGGCCAAGTCTGCCGTCGTCCGTCTACTATCCGACTATCCGAGTGAACATCCCCGATGAAAATACGGCGCGTGAATTCATTATCTATAACATCAACGCTATGGTTTCGCCAAATCTGATCCAACAGTATGTAGAGAAGAACATACAACCTGTGCTGGCGCAACTGCCGGGTATCTACAAAGTGAGCGTATCCGGAGCAACACCCATGGAATGGACGCTTGAATTCGATATCGCACAATTAGATGCGCTGGGCCTGACAACATCTAACATCAGGGAAGCGGTGGCGGCGGCTTATAGTCAAAAACAGGCGCTCGGCATGGTGATGGTTGAAAATGAGGGGGTTGATAAACGCTACATGCGTCTTTCGGTCTCAATGGAAAATGAATCGATTAGTAAAGGGTTTCACCCTGAGGAAATTTTCGTGACAGATAATGAGGGACGTATGATTCGCTTAGACCGTTTGGTGCGGGTGACGCACCGCGAACAACCGCCTCAAAGTTACTTTCGTATCAACGGACTTAGCTCGATCTATCTGTCGCTGACCGCTACCGAAGACGCCAACCAATTGCGCCTCAGCAAAACCGTCAAGGACGAGATGGCGAAAATTAAACAATCGCTGCCCAAAGGATATGAGCTGCATATCAACTATGATGCATCTGAACGTATTAATAATGAGCTGAATAAGATATATATCCGAACGGTTTTCACGATTCTAATCCTGTTGTTTTTTGTGTTCCTCACAACTTTCAATGCACGGTATCTGTTGCTTATCCTGTTGAGTCTGTTCTTCAATATTGCCATCGCCTTTATTTTTTACTATTTTTTCAGATTGGAAATACAAATCTATTCGCTTGCGGGTATCACCATTTCATTAAGCCTTGTGATCGATAACACCATCATCATGGCCGACCATTACCTGCGAAACCGTAACCGGAAGATCATCCTTTGTATATTGGCTGCCACCATTACCACTGTCGGCGCGCTCGCTATGATTTTCTTTTTAGACGAAAGGATAAGGTTGAACCTGCAGGATTTTGCAACGGTAGTGATGATCAACCTGATGGTTTCGCTGTCTGTCGCCCTGTTATTTGTGCCGGCGACGATTGAGAAGATTGGCGTACAAAGAAAGCGTATACGCATAAATATCAGGCATTTCCGTTTGTCCCGTAAAAGGCTCCCCCTCTTTTTTAACAGGTTGTATCTCCGGATCATCCGTTTCTTGCTCCGATACCGGACGGTCACACTCATTGCGCTTGTACTGGCTTTTGGGCTTCCGGTTTTTATGCTCCCTGATAAGTTGGAAGGCAACAGCAAATGGAAGATCCATTACAACAAAATCATTACTAACACCAAATTCAAGGATAAGGTTCGTCCGATCATCGAAAAATCACTCGGCGGCACATTACGCTTATTTGTGCAGAAAGTGTACACCGGCAGCTACTTCACACGTAACGAAGAGACGCGCCTCAGTGTCACCGCTTCCATGCCCAACGGCACCACCATGGAACAGTTGAATTACCTCATCCGTCAGATGGAAAGCTACCTAAGCCGGTTCAAGGAGATACGTCAGTTCCAGACAAGGATTTACAGCGCCCGACAAGCGAATATTGAGATTTTATTCACGCAGGCTGCCGAAAAATCAGGGTTCCCGTACCAGCTTAACAGTAATATCATCACCCAGGCAATCCAGTTAGGTGGCGGCAGTTGGAGCGTATACGGGTTACCTCAACAAGGGTTCAGCAATGATGTGCGCGACATGGCAGGAAGCATGCGGGTGAAATTCTACGGCTATAATTACGACGACCTCTATGCTTACGCACAAGTTTTTCGCGATACTTTACTTGCTAATCGCCGTATCAAGGAAGTGTTTATCAATTCGGAATATTCTTACTATAAAGACGATTATATCGAATATGTTTTCGACCTTGACAGACAAAGGATGGCGGTCGAAAACATTCGTCCATCCGAACTTTATGCCTCGTTAAGCCCCGTATTCGCACGCAACCAATACATAGGCAGCCTTCTCGGCGATGAAACCATGGAATACATCAAGATGTCGTCCAAACAAAGCCGCCTGTACGATTTGTGGAGTTTAACGAACATGAGCCGCTCCCTGAACGGAAAGCTTTACAAGATAGGCGAACTCGCAAACATCACCAAAGGACAGACGCCGCAAAGAATTGTTAAGGAACAACAGCAATACATCCTTTATACGCAATTCGATTATGTAGGCTCCTATGAACAGGGCAACCGATTTCTGGATCGTGCACTTGAGCAATGCAATAAAATCCTCCCACTTGGCTATTCGGCTGAAAGAGAGAGCGGTAGTTCCTATTGGCGTAAAAGCGACAACAAACAGTATCTTTTCTTAGCCGTTATCATCCTGATTATCTTCTTCATGACCTCTATCCTGTTCAGTTCGCTCAAACAACCGCTTGCCATCATCTTTGTCATACCTGTCTCGTATATCGGGGTATTCCTGACTTTCTACCTGTTCAAGCTGAACTTCGACCAGGGCGGCTTCGCCTCCTTTGTATTACTCTGTGGAGTCACTATCAACGCAAGCATCTACCTGATAGACGAATACAACCGAATACTTAAACGAAAACCGCTGATGAACCCTGTAAAGGCGTACATCAAATCATGGAACATCAAAATTGTCCCCATTTTCCTCACTATCATCTCCACCATTCTGGGCTTCATCCCTTTCATGGTCGGTTTAGGGAAAGAATCATTCTGGTTTCCGCTTGCCGCAGGTACCATCGGCGGATTAGTCATGTCGTTGGTAGGCGTCTATTTCTTCCTGCCGCTCTTCCTCATCAGACGCCGACTAATCATCCCTAAACGCCTGAAAAAGATAAAAAGCTAATTTTTTGATTTTTTAACTCTAAGGTACGTTCGTAATTGATAATGACTCCGTTTTTAAAACAAATAGCTAAACTTTTTTATGAGAAATATGGCGCTGATATATACCGGTTAGCGTTTGTGTTTCCGAACAGACGTTCGGGTATCTTCTTTCGTAAATACCTGTCGGAAACAGCTTTGAAGCCAATTTTCTCACCTTCCATACTGACAATTAGCGACTTATTTAAAAAATTGAATCCGAAACAGCAAGTCGACCCTGTCAAACTGCTTTTTCAGCTTTATGCTATTTATTCACAGCGGAGCGGTTCACCGGATACCTTTGACGATTTTGTCTATTGGGGTAAAATGCTCTTAAACGATTTCGACGATATTGATAAATATTTGGTAGATGCGAAACAATTGTTTACAAATGTGACCGATTTGAATCGTATCGACAAAGATTTCTCGTTCCTGAATCCTTCGCAAGTGCAGGCCATTCGCACCTTCTGGTCGACGTTCAAACCGGAAAGAGACGACGCTAACAAACAATTCTTCCTTCGCGTATGGGAACTGCTATACCCTGTTTATATGGAACTGCGCGAAACGTTGGCGATGGAAGGCCTTGCCTACGAAGGGATGATTTTTCGCGAGGTCATTGAGAATCTTTCAAATAGGTCCGAGCCAATACGATTGCCTTATGAAAAAATAGTTTTCGTCGGCTTGAACGCACTGACCCCTACGGAGCGGGAACTATTGAAGCGCTTTAAGAGCCAAGGTATCGCCGATTTTTACTGGGACTATGCCTCCGAAAAAATCAAAGACCCCGACAACCGAGCTTCTTTCTTTATGAAAGAAAACCTGAGCCTCTTTCCTTCGGCTTATGCCTTACCCCATGAAACGCCGGTCGATACGCAGTATGAGCTTATCGGCATACCCTCGCGAATCGGCCAAGCCAAACAAATCTATCCGATACTTGAAAAACTTTTTTGTCACGATACAATTTCTGCCGAAGAAGCCTTGCAAACAGCCGTTGTATTACCTGATGAACAGTTGTTGCTCCCTGTACTTCACTCTATCCCGCCACTGTTCGAGCGAATTAATGTAACATTGGGCTATTCGCTATCCGGAACGCCTGTAGCCTCGCTGATGGACTATCTCCAATCGTTACAGAAGAACGTTAGAATTACGGAAAAGGATACGCTCTTTTATCACAGCGATGTCATTGCCGTCTTGCGACATCAGTATGTGATGCCGTCATGCCCTGTCGAAGCCGCCACAATCATACAAAACATCAATGACCGCAATCAGGTCTATATCTCCGAATCGACTCTATGTGTTACACCCTTTCTAAAATTACTTTTTTCCGTTCCTGCAAACACTACGGAACTGTCAGATTACCTGACTGCAGTCCTCAAAGAATTAGACGGCAAAATGGGCGAAACAAAGGAAATGGATGAGGCAGGGGCGGCTATAGAAGTGGGGGAAGCCGGACAAATCAGGGATGTGGGTGAAATAAGAGAAGCAGGGGAAGGTACGAACAATACCTGTTCGTTAGAAAAGGAGTTTATTTATCATTACAATACGCTCGTAAAACGTATGCGGGAAATGATACAGGCGACACATACTACCTTGTCGACCGACACCTATTTCAGGCTACTGAAGCAAATGACGGATTTTATCAAAATTCCTTTCTTTGGGGAGCCTTTGACGGGGTTGCAAGTAATGGGAGCGCTCGAAACGCGCGTGCTTGATTTCGAGAATCTTATTATACTGTCAGTCAACGAAGGCATTTTCCCTGCAAAAAGTGTCGCTGCTTCATTCATCCCCTATCATTTACGCCGCGGATTCGGATTGCCTACACCCGAACATCAGGAAAGTGTCTGGGCTTATCATTTTTATCATATGATTCAGCGTGCCAAACGTGTTATCATGCTTTATGATACGCGTACCGATGGACTTCAGAGCGGAGAAGTAAGCCGCTTTGTCCATCAATTAAAGTACCATTACAAGATACCTGTTCAACAAAAATTATCCGTTTACAATGTAGCTTCACCTTATGTGAGACCTTTTAAAGTCGATAAAGACGAAGAAGTGATGCGTGCGCTTGCGCGCTATGAAATGGAGAAAAGTCTGTCGGCCAGCGCTATCAACATCTATTTAGACTGCCCCTTCAAATTTTTTCTGATGATAATAAAAGGGATTGACGAAGAAAAAGCAGTCAGCGAAACGCTCCGGTACGACCTATTCGGCACGTTGCTCCACCGTGTCATGGAATTGGCTTATAAACCGTTCTGCGGAAAAACGGTTACAGCCGACCTTTTGAAACTCGTTTCGCAGGAGAAAAACATGACGGAGTTGATATGGAAGGCTTTTGCCAAAGACTATTACCATACGGACGAACTGCGTCCGCTCACCGGTCAGGCCTATCTTTACGGGGAAACGATCCGCAAATATACACGTAAAATAATAGAATACGACCGTTCGCTTACGCCTTTCCAATACATCGGGTCAGAGAAACCGATGCATCGAACGATTGAGATAAATGACGGTCGCTACATACGCATCAAAGGATTCATTGACCGAATCGATTCGGTCAATGGTACGGTACGCATTGTAGATTACAAAAGCGGTCGACCGGATGCGCTTACATTTACAACGATTGAGAATCTGTTTGATCTGACGGAAAAAGACCGCAAAAAAGCCATTATGCAGGTATTCCTGTATGCGTGGCTTTATGCTTCCGAAACCGGTATAAAAAAGATACAACCTGCTATCTATTACGCTATTAACCTCTTTACGGAAAATGATTTTGATCCTGCTGTACAGCAACTGACAGGAAAAGATAAAACGGTGATCGACCGTTTCGACAACGCATATCCCGCATTTGAAGACAGCCTGCGGGCTTGTCTAAATGAATTGTTCGATGCCGCCAAACCTTTTACCCTGACGCCTGTCGTGAAACATTGCGATTATTGCCCCTTCAAGGGGATATGCGGACGCTAATGTGAACTTTATTCGGTTGGTTTTAGAGACGGATCAGCGGCATATTGCCGGTTAAGAAAGTCTAAAACTTCGGTGGTTATATTATATATCTCATTAGAATATAGCATATTATCAGCAAATTTTCCGAAAATAAAATGATACCCCTTGTTTTTGTTGTATTCAATTAAATGCAAACTAATTGTCTGACGTAGCGCTTCTCTCATGCGCATTTGCTTCTCTTCAAATTCTTGATCATACTGGTTTCCCAATTTTTGCAAGTCTTCCTGTTTTTTACTTAAACGTTGCGCCTCCAGTTCTGCTCTCTCACGCGAAAGAAAAGAACCGGTTTCTACTTTACGTTGAAAATCTTCATATTCTGTCTGAAACTTGCGCCATTCCACAGTCATCTTGGCACGCGAACTTTCATAGTATTTCGTTAGTACCTCATTTATATCAATCGAATAGTTATAATTCAACGTGAGTGAATCAATTTCAATATAGGCTATTGGCATGATTTCCGTGTTACTACCCTCATTTGTAAATGCCACATTTGTATCCGATTGCTGCTTATTCCCTAAAAAATGGAGAACAAACAAAAAAATGATGGCGATAGCGAGCGCCATTTCAATTGCATAATGTATTTTTTCCCTCATATTCAACTATAATAAATAAAATTTTTCAAACTTATTACTGAAACTTCAAGCATTTTGTTTATATTTGCGGACGCAAAGATAAGAGATTTATTGATTGCATGATATTTTATAACTATAATTTTATTCATTTTTTTGACAAAACGAGATAATTTATGTATATTTAACAATTAAACATCCATAATTAAAAAACAATAACTATGACTATTAAAGATTTAGAACCGAAAGTGGTATGGAGATACTTCGATGAGATCACGCAAGTACCACGCCCTTCCAAAAAGGAAGGGATGATCATCCGCTACATCGAGGAAGTGGCAGCTAACAATCAGCTTGACATCAAGAAGGACAAAGTCGGCAACCTTCTCTTATCCAAACCGGGTACAAAAGGGTATGAAAAGCTTCCGACAGTCGTCTTACAAGCCCATTTGGATATGGTTTGTGAGAAAAACAACGATGTGACGTTTGATTTTGAGAAAGACCCGATCCAAACGGAAGTGGACGGAGAATGGCTGTATGCCAAAGGAACAACGTTAGGCGCAGACAATGGGATTGGTATAGCAGCCGCATTAGCTGTGGTTACATCCGAAGACATTGAACATGGGTCGGTAGAGTGTCTGTTTACAGTCGACGAAGAAACAGGACTGACAGGCGCGAAATCGCTGCAAAAGGGCTTTATCACAGGGAATATTCTACTCAATTTAGACAGTGAGGATGAAGGTGAGCTTTTTATAGGCTGCGCCGGCGGGAAAGGGACGGTAGCTACTTTTACCGGTAAAGCCATTCCTGCACCGAAATCTTTTCGGTATTTTCGCATCACAGTCACAGGCCTCAATGGCGGTCATTCGGGAAGTGATATCCACAAAGGACTTGGAAATGCGAATAAGATTCTTGCCCGTTTCCTGTATCAGTTGCAAGGAAAATATCCGTTCTGTATAGCAGAGATTCAAGGCGGAAACCTGCATAATGCCATTGCACGCGAAGCATTTGTAGTCATCGGAACGGCTGCAAAAAACACCGAGCCGATCCGTGTCTTGCTGAATCATTTTGCCGCCGACATAGAGAACGAGCTGAAAAAGGCCGACCCTAACGTGAAACTGACCATGGAGACAGCGGAAACCCCGAAAAAATGCCTTCCAAGAGCATTGAAAGAAAAACTGATCTGCGCATTACTCGCCTGTCCGCATGGCGTAAAAAGCATGAGCCATGACGTTGAAGGACTTGTGGAGACGTCTACTAATCTTGCTTCGATCAAAATGGTCGGCGATACAAAAATTGTTGTAAGTACGAGCCAGCGCAGTTCGATTGAATCGGCAAAAAACGCCATTGCCGACCAGGTAGCTGCCGTATTCCGCTTAGCCGGCGCCAAAGTAGTGCACGGTGAAGGTTACCCCGGATGGGCGCCCAATCCGGATTCGAAAATCCTGACCGTTGCCCAGGAAAGCTACCGCAAACTGTTCGGCAAAGAGGCCAAAATAATGGCCATTCACGCGGGCCTCGAATGTGGCCTTTTCCTCGAGAAAAATCCGCAATTGGATATGATCTCGTTTGGTCCGACCCTGCGTAACGTTCATTCGCCCGACGAACGCATCGAGATCAAGACAGTCGACCTCTGGTGGCAGCACCTGCTTGATATTTTGAAAAATATATAGTAAACGTCATTGCGAGTGTCCAATGCCAGGTACGCGGACGTCCGCTCTTTCGCTTTGCATGCGGACGTCCGTGTACCCGGTTGCGAAGCAATCAAGGACAATAATCTATTTAAGAACACGTTTACAATAAAAAATGATATGTCAATTTTTTCTTTAATATTATTAAGTAGAACGAAAGTGCAAAAGGGAAATCACCCTTTTCACCCCTTCACCCTCTTATTCTCCTTGCTATTGCTAACAGGATGTAATGACATCAACAAATATTCAGTAAGTCCCAATCACCTGCTTTCGTTTTCGGCGGATACGTTAACGTTCGATACCGTTTTTACGACAATAGGCTCTGTGACAGGTTATTTCATGATATATAACCGGAACAGTGAAACGTTGAAAATCGAAAATATCTACCTTGCCGACGGCGAGAGAAGTGGATTCCGGATCAATGTTGACGGTCGTAAAGGCGAGGTTTTCAATGACATACCGATTTGGAAAAATGATAGTCTTTACATTGCCGTCGAGGTGACGGTCAATCCGAACGACGACAATTCGCCTTTTGTCATTTACGATTCGGTCGTCTTTGTCACGAATGGTAGCGCCCAGTATGTGGTATTAGAGGCCTACGGACAAAATACGCATATCTTAAAAGGAGGCGTAACTTTTACCGGCGACACGACGCTGACTGCCGAAAGGCCTTACCTTGTGTATGATAGTATCCGAATACCTGAAGGGGTGACAGTCCGAATCGAAAAAGGGGCTTCTTTTTATATGCACAAGGATGCAAAATGGCTGATTGACGGGACGATGATAACGAATGGGACACAGGATGAGCCTGTCATGTTTCGCGCCGACCGGCTTAACAAATTAACGTCTTATCTGTCGTACGACAACATCTCCGCACAATGGGACGGATTGTACTTTGGCGCTTCGAGCTTCGATAACGAACTGAATTATACACTGATACGAAATGGTATATCCGGATTGACTTTTGAAGAATCAACACCTGACAGAAAGAAAATTGACATTCGTAGCTCTCAAATCAAAAATATGGACGGAAACGTCTTGTGGGCTGTCAACTGTCATATCGAAGCATCCAACACGGAATTTAGTAATGCGACCGGTTACCTTGTCATGTTGTCGGGAGGAAAATATCAGTTTACACATTGTACAATAGCTAATTACATGCAACAGGCCATGATGAGCCACAGCTCTACGCGGTTCATACAGGCTCTTTCGCTGGCCGACCAGATCGTTAGCGAAGACGACTTGGAAAAAAAGCAGCTATTCCCCTTGCAGCAAGCTTTTTTCGACAACTGCATCATCGACGGAAACATTGACGGTAACCTCTCAGTAGTCGATAAGGGCGAACTTTTATTTCTGACCGATGAATCATTCATGAACGGTGACGATGAACAATTCAATTATCATTTCAATCACTGCGTTATAAGGGCTAAAAAAATAGATAATCAGCGTTTTAACGAAGTTTTGTTTATTGTAGAACCCAGGGTCGAAAACACGAAATATGTTAAAAGCAAACCTGATAACGAAGATGACAATTACGATTATGTTTACGATTTTCGATTGGTAGACGAATCAATGGGTATCGGCAAAGCCGACCGTAGCATTGCAACGCAATATCCGACCGACCGTTATGGTATCGACCGCTTAGCAAGTGAATTAGGTCCTTCTATTGGCGCCTATGAATATGTACCGGAATATGAAGAAGAAAAATAAACGATCGTTCATTCAATTTGCCTGTTTATTAGGGTTTCTTTGGCTTTTGTACGGGTACTCCCATGTCCGGCTTCAGAACGAACCAAGCGGGAAACGACCTGATAACACCTCTAAAACCGACTTTCAGGCATTTCAGGTGATGTTCTACAACGTCGAGAACCTGTTTGACACCTACGATGACCCCCATAAAAACGACAACGAGTTCCTTCCAAACGGCGCTATGCGTTGGTCTAACCGGCGCTATTATAACCATTTACGAAAGACGGCGCAGGTAATAACCGCTATTGGTGAATGGGACACACCGGCGCTCTGCGGATTGTGCGAAGTCGAGAACGATACCGTAATGACCCATCTTCTCACCCGTACTCCGCTAAGGGAACAACACTATAGTTATTGTATTACAACCGGAAATGATATCCGGGGTATCAATGTTGCCCTCATGTACCAGCGCGACAAGTTCAGATACCTCGGACACACATCGAAACGCATCCCTTTTACGAATACAAGAAAACGCTCGCGCGACATCCTTCATGTATGGGGCGATGTCATCAACGGCGAAAGGTTGGATGTATTTGTGTGTCATTTCCCTTCCCGCTCGGGAGGTGAAAAAGAGACAGAACCCGACCGCATCGAAGCGGCAAGATTTCTCCGAACGCTCTGCGATTCCCTATACCGCATCAATCCGGAAAGTAACATCCTTATCATGGGCGATTTCAACGATAATCCTTCGGACAAAAGCATCCGAACACTTCTGCAGGGTTCATCCGGTAAATTCAACCTTACCAACCTTTTCGGCGACCCCCGGAAACTGAATTTTCACGGCACCTACCGTTTTCAAAATGAATGGTCACAATTAGACCAAATCATGATAAGTGTTAATTGGGGAAAATACCTGCAAGCAGGAAGCCCGCGAATATTTGCAGCCGATTTTCTGCTTTCCAAAAAGAACAACCGCGGTGAACAAAGTCCGTTACGCGTTTATTCCGGCAGATTTTACAGGGGAGGTTATAGCGACCATTTGCCCGTAGTAGCCGACTTTTTACTACCTTTTAAGTAGTTATCAGTTTTCAGTTTTCAGTTTTCAGTTTTCATGAAGAAGTATACACTCGTTATTATTGCTTATCTGCTTGTCGCTACGCCTATCCGGACAAATGCGCAACGTTTATCTAATCCGCTTGGTATCCCATTACAACTATCAGGCGGGTTCGGTGATTTGCGTGCCGGCCATTATCATGCCGGAATCGATATCCGCACCCAGTCGAGCGAAGGACATCCGTTGCTTGCCGTTTTAGACGGGTATATATCACGTGTAACTGTCAGTCCGGGTGGTTATGGCTTGGCTGTCTATATCACCCACCCCGCCGACAGCCTCATAACGATATATGGTCATCTTCAGCGATTTACACCTGTCATGGCTCAATTTGTAAAAGAAAAGCAATATGAGCAAGAAAGATTTTCCGTCGATATTTCGTTTCAGCCGGATGATTTCCCAGTAAAGAAAGGCGAGGTAACAGGTTTCAGTGGTAACACGGGCAATTCGGGAGGGCCGCATCTGCATTTTGAAGTGCGCGATATGCGGACGAATGAATTGATTGACCCGCTACCTTTTTACAAATCGCAAATACCGGACACACAAAAACCGCTTATTCGCGGACTGCGAATCTATCCGATTGAAGGCAAAGGGATGGCCAATGGAAGCAATAAAAAACAGCCTATTGAGTTCAGCCTTGATAAAAACGGTAATCCGGTAGTAACGAAGTCAATCGAAGCTTGGGGCGAAATAGGCTTTGGCGTCAGGGCTATCGACCGGATGAACGGGACAAATTTCTCGTATGGCATCAGAGATATCTTGCTGACGGTCGACGGCATTGAACTTTTCCGAAGCGATATCGACCGCTTTTCATTTGATGAATCCGGATATATCAACAGCCATACGGATTATGACGAATGGTCGAAAAACCGTTTGTTTTACATCAAAACATTTACCGATCCCGGGAACGGCGCCCGGTTTGTTGCAAGTCGTAACTCCGGGAAAATAAATGTCAAAGAAGAACGAACTTACGATGCCGTCCTCACCCTAACCGATCTGTACGGCAATTCATGTCAGGCAAACATCAAAATTACGGGGAAAAAACAGGACATCACCCCGCCGGATACCGCCAACACAACACTTCTTCGGTGGTACGATTATAACACCTTCAGCGCGAAAGGAATATGTATGACAATTCCCCGCAACAGCCTGTACAACAACCTGTACATGCATTATCATGTTTTAGTTAATGAAAAACAGGAATCCCCCTCTCGTCCTTCAAACCCTGTTTTCGTTACTTCAACTGTTGCATACCCCATTCACCTGTTACACTCTTCACCCGTCCCTTTGCATTATCCGGCGCAACTGTCCCTATTTATAGACAGCGCTTTAACATCCATCAACGAAAGTCAATATGGCATCGTTCGCATTAACCCGAACAACGGAAGAAAAACATGGATTGGTGGCGTTTTTCTTGACGGTTGGCTCAATGCCTCAATCAAAGAACTCGGCGCCTATACTGTCTCCTGTGACATCAATCCGCCGATAATCAGCCCAATAGACCCGATTAGGTGGCGAGAAAGAAAGAAAATCAACATCCGAATATCCGACGACCTAAGCGGTATCTCATCCTATCGGGGCGAAATCGACAGCAAGTATGCCCTCTTTGAATATGACAGTAAAAATGCGTTGCTTACTTATACATTTGATGATGAAAGGCTAAGTCTGGGTGCACACCACTTGAAACTGACCGTCACCGACCGGTGTGGTAATCAATCGGTCTTTGAATATGAATTTATCCGCTAATAAATAATTTTTCTATTCTACCTTAAAATTGTATTAATGAACAATTAAAAAATCATCTAACACAAATTTAATAGAAAATACAAGCCTGTGTAAAAAAATATTTTTTACCTTTGTGGCTTCAATTAAACATGAATAGTTATGGATATTGAATTAATTAACGAAGTCAGACAAAAGGCAGAAATCTGGTTGGGAAATGATTACGATGAAGCTACGCGCAAGGAAGTGCAGGCGTTGATAGATAACACCGATCCGTCGGATTTGATTGAATCATTTTATAGGGACCTCGAATTTGGCACCGGAGGTTTACGCGGTATCATGGGCACAGGTACAAACAGGATGAACAAATATACAGTAGGGGCTGCTACACAGGGATTATCCAATTATTTGAAAAAGGAATTTCCCGCTACCTCTGAAATTAAGGTCGTTATCGGCTATGATTGCCGTCATAACAGTCGCCGATTTGCCGAAATTGCGGCTGATGTCTTTACGGCTAACGGGATAAAAGTCTATCTTTTCGACGACCTACGACCTACGCCGGAAGTATCATACGCTATACGGAAACTCGGATGCCAGAGCGGTATCATCCTGACCGCCTCCCATAACCCGAAAGAATACAACGGTTATAAAGCCTATTGGGATGACGGCGCCCAAATGGTGGCCCCACATGATAAAAATACGATTGCGGAAGTAAATAAAATTCGCGCCGCCTCCGAGATCAAATTCAACGGTAAACCGGCGCTCATTGAGATAATCGGGAAAGAGATAGATGAAGCTTATCTGAATGAACTGACAACGATCACTTTATCACCCGATGCTATCGCACGACACCATGCGCTAAAAATCGTTTACACACCTATACACGGTACGGGCGTGCGAATTGTTCCGGCAGCATTGAAGAAATTCGGATTTAGTAATATAATTAATGTACCCGCGCAAGATGTAGTAAGCGGCGACTTCCCCACCGTCGTGTCTCCCAATCCCGAAGACCCGGCAGCCATGTCGCTTGCCGTTGCAAAAGCGAAAGAGACCGATGCTGAACTTGTGCTTGCCTCCGACCCTGATACCGACCGCTTTGGTGTAGCCGTAAAAAACAACGAAGGCGAATGGATATTGCTGAATGGCAACCAAACAGCTGTCTTGTTTATTTACTACCTGATAGTAAGATGGAAAGAACAAAACAGGCTGACAGGAAAAGAATATATCATCAAAACAATCGTTACGACAGAAATCGTTCGCGCGATCGCTGAAAAGAATGATGTAACTTATTACGACGTCTATACCGGCTTTAAATGGATAGCCGATGTCATACGTAAAAACGAAGGGAAAAAGACATATATCGGAGGGGGTGAAGAGAGCTTCGGCTTTTTATGCGAAGATTTTGTACGCGATAAGGACGCTGTATCAGCTTGCTGCATCATGGCCGAAATCGCCGCTTGGGCAAAAGAACAGGGGTTGACCGTTTATGGTCTGTTGTATCGCATCTATGCCGAATATGGATACTCAAAAGAGGTCGGCATATCAGTCGTGAAGCAAGGTAAGAGCGGCGCCGAGGAAATTGAGGCGATGATGAGACGTTTCCGCAAACAACCGCTAACGGAGATCGGCGGCTCAAAAGTAACTATGACCTACGACTTTGCTTCGCTAAAAGGACATAGCTTTGTAGAAAAAGAAGATTTCTCACTCAACATGCCTACAACCTCAAACGTACTCCAATATTTTACCGAAGACGATACCAAAGTATCGATCCGTCCGTCGGGCACCGAACCTAAAATTAAGTTCTACATCGAAGCACATGAGGCAGTCAAATCGGTCGACGACATCCCCGCCGCCGAAAATGCCGCCGTTAGGAAAATTGAAAAAATCAAAGCCTCATTAGGAATCGGATGATTTTTTTGTTTTGTTTCTGAAATGCTGTATATTTGCAGCGAAATAGAAACAAAAAAGAAATGAACTTTTTAGAATTTAAAGAAAAGCTGTTCGATTTGGCCTGTTTCAATATCAATCAGCTATACGCATGTCGACCGGATTTCGACCGGAATAACCTTACCCGATGGATCGGGAAAGGTTATATCATCCGCTTGCGGCAAGGATACTATGCTTTTCCTGAATATAAGCGTATACCGGATTATGCATTTTACTTTTCCAACCGGATATATCGTCCGTCTTATATCAGTCTGCATACTGCATTGGCATTTTACGGCATGATACCGGAAGCGGTCGTACAGATTACCGGTGTTACTTCTCTGAAGACAGCTTCCTTTTGTAATGACTTTGGTGAATATTCTTATAAAAACATCAAGGAAACCCTGATGTTCGGTTACGAACTCAAGCCAATGATTTTTGGTCGTTCCCTGCAATTTACCTCACCAAACGATTCCGGCGCACGAACATGTGAGCCGGTTTTTACCGGCCGTTCTCTACTTTTTGCCTCACCCGAAAAGGCGTTACTTGACTTATTATATCTTTATCCGTTTTATGATAACGCACAGGAAATGGAGGAATTACGGTTGGATGATGGTTTTTTACACGACGATTTGAACAAAGATTTGCTGGCGAACTATTGCGTTAAATTTCAATGCAAAGCACTTGAAAGAAGGTTAAAATTACTATTTAGAACCTACGATTTATGATACGGATTGAACAGTTAAGACATTATTTCCCGGCAAAAATTGCCGGTTTCGACAAATTCATATTGAAAGAGTATTTACAGTTAATGATTTTAGATTTGCTATCGTCTACGCCTTACCCGCGGAAGATAGTTTTGATTGGTGGAACTAACCTGCGCCTGTCCAAAGGGATAGACCGGTTTTCCGAAGACCTTGATTTCGACTGCAAAGACCTGACGGAAGATGAATTCGTTGAAATGACAAACAGGATAATCAAATATCTCACACTTTCGGGGTTTCGTGTAGAAACAAGGGATAAAACGAATCCCAAGCTACGTGCATTCAGACGTTCAATCTATTTCCCTGAACTGTTATACGATTTGGGATTGAGCAGACATAGGGAAGAACGATTTTTGATAAAGGTAGAAATTCAGGATCAAGGGGTTCTATATGAGCCTGTTGTTACCAACATCAAAGGTTGCGGCTATTTTTTTCCTTTTCCCGTACCGTCGGATAGCGTGTTATGCAGTATGAAAATTGCCGCCATGTTAGCCCGCTCCAAAGGACGTGACTTCTATGACCTGATGTTTTTACTCGCGCAAACAAAACCGGACTACGATTTCCTCTCAAAGCGTTGCGACATTCATCATTTGCCTGATTTCAAACAGGCAACAGTCGACTTACTGAAAACAATCGACTTGAAGAAAAAACAAAAGGACTTTGAACATCTTCTTTTCAATAAAACCTTTAGTGAACGTATCCTTCGTTTTGACGAATTCATTCATTCGTTGACGGAATAAAAACACTTATAAAAAGAGGACAGGTATTTTTTGCATGATGATACGTATTTTTATACCTTTGCACCGAAAAATAATTACGCAACATGAACGAGAAAGTTGAAAAATTTATACACAACCTGAAACAGTTAAATGAGCAATTGCCTGAAATACGCGACTATTTTTGGCTTGACATTGATAGAAGTAGCGATACAGACCGACAGAGAGGAATTGTATTTGATAGCAAATTTGAGAAGATAAAAACCCTTTTTTCTCAGTCTGAGAAAAAAGTGACAGCCTTTTTAGAAGAGTCTTTTTATAACCCCCAAAAGGAAGCATATAAGGAAGCGATGGTAAAATTGAAGGCTGAGTTTCCGAATTTTGATGATTGGAACGAAGAGGCTAAGAACGCGCTGATTGAGAAATATACAAATGATATTTTAAAATCTATCACTAAGCCGATTGATGATAGTTTAGGTTTCAGCAGAAGAAAAATTTCTTCCGAATTGAACAATCTCACCATTCTTTCGGAAACGAA
>JGI24702J35022_10000434_pt1 | contig 25195 bp, 18 predicted proteins | sample TergutTh196P4_FD_35022 | JGI IMG/M metagenome (IMG submission 35022)
GGGAGCGATGTATACTTCCGGACGGCAAGTTTCCCGGAATACGGCAGCCTGTCCAAACAACCAATTGACGACCTTATGGCAGGTGCGCGCGTAGACGTCACCGAAATCAAGGAAAACCCAATAGATTTTGCGCTGTGGAAAGGCGCGAAACCGGGCGAACCGTCCTGGGACTCCCCATGGGGAAAAGGGCGCCCGGGTTGGCACATCGAATGCTCTGCGATGGCTGGCAGATACCTTGGGCAGACGATCGATATACATTGCGGCGGTCAGGATCTTATATTCCCGCACCACGAGAATGAGATTGCCCAGTCGGAGTGCTGTTTTGGCAGCCAATTCGTCCGCTACTGGGTGCATAACGGTTTCATAAGCATAGACAGCAAAAAAATGTCCAAGTCGCTCGGCAACTTTTTTACCGTCCGCGAGGCTGCTGAAGCTTACGGGTATGAAAATATCCGCATGTTCATGCTTATGAGCCATTACAGAAGCCCGCTGAATTATTCCGGGGACATACTTATCCAATCAAAGCAGGCGCTGGAGCGTCTCAAGACAGCGAAAGGAACGCTGGAGTTCATCGCAGCGAACGGTTCGGATGCTGTCAGGCGGAACGAAGAAGCATTTTTAGCCTCGCTTCCACGTTACCGCGAGCGGTTTGTTGAACATTTAGACGATGATTTCAACACCGCTGACGCGATTGCCGTGCTATTTGAATTAGTACGCGAAAGCAACAGCCTTGCCGCGGAAGCCGAGGCTTCGAAAGCCTTTGCCTTGGCGACGTTGGATGTTTTCAATGAGTTGGAAGGAATTCTCGGCCTTATATACGGCAAATCGGACGATGCAGGCATTAACGAGGAAATCGAAGGTTTGATTAAGGAGCGCCAGGTTGCTAGAAGCCAAAAGAACTGGGCGGAAGCGGACAGAATCCGTGATAAACTAGGTGAAATGGGGATAGTCCTCGAGGATACCCCGCAGGGGGTCAAGTGGAGGCGGGAGACGCGGGAGAGTTGAGAGTTGAGAGTTGAAAGTTGAGAGTTGAAAGCGGCGAGTTGACAGAAAAACTCGATAAGAGCGACTTTTCAAAAGGAAGCATATCGGGAGCGATTATGCGGCTTGCGCTGCCGATGACTTTGGCGCAGCTTATTAACATCCTTTACAGTATCGTGGACAGGGTATATCTGGGGCATTTGCCGGGCGCGGAGCATCTGGCGCTTACCGGCGTTGGTCTAACCCTGCCGATAATAAATATCATTATGAGCGTTGCGGCGCTGTGCGGTACGGGCGGCAGCCCCCTTTTCTCAATTGCTCGCGGCAGGCAGGACGAAGAGGACGCTGAATTCATAATGGGGAATTCATTTATGCTGCTGCTGATTTTCGGTATTTTAATGACTGTTTCCGTTATAATCTTTTTAAAGCCGATATTGTACCTCTTTGGAGCCAGCGACGTTACATACCCGTATGCAAGAGATTATCTCTCGATGTATACAGCCGGAACGCTTTTTGTCATGATCGGTCTGGGAATGAATCCGTTTATAAACGCGCAAGGATTTGGACGTACAGGCATGCTGACAGTCGCAATCGGAGCCGCCATCAACATAGTCCTCGACCCGATATTTATTTTTTCTCTTGGCATGGGTATCCGCGGCGCGGCGCTTGCTACGATAATTGCCCAGTTTTTCTCTGCTGTCTGGGTCATGCTTTTTCTGACAGGAAAAAGGGCCGTGCTGAACCTGAAACTGTCCTGCATGAAACTGCATGCTAAGAGAGTAAGGAAAATTCTGGCGCTCGGATTGTCCGGCTTTTTCATGAATATTACTACAAGCCTGACTCAAATAGTTTGTAATATCACGCTCCAACGCTACGGCGGAGACCTGCTCGTCGGAGTCATGGCTGTAATCAACTCGTTGCGTGAAGTGATATTCATGGCTCTGACCGGAATCCAGAACGGCACTGTGCCTGTAATCGGCTATAATTATGGAGCGGAGGAGTACGAGAGGGTCCGGAGTTCGATAAAGTTCTCTACCGCTGTCACTGCGTCCTACACCGTCGCCACATGGATTCTCATCATGCTGGCGCCCGGCGCGCTGATACGCATTTTCAGCCGCGAGCCGGATCTTATCGCGGTAGGTATACCGGCGATGCGCACGTATTTTATGCTGTATGTGTTTATGTCGATGCAGATTTCCGGGCAATTCGTGTTTTTGGGCCTTGGCCGATCAAAATATGCGGTATTCTTTTCATCCCTGCGAAAAGCATTTGTCGCCGCCCCGCTCACGATTTTGTTGCCGCTTTGGGGTCTGGGTACAAACGGGGTGTTCTACGCCGAAGCAGCGTCTCACTTCATTGGTGGCATGGCTTGCTTCATTACGATGTATTTCGTTGTTTACCGCCGGATGCGCGGTGGAACCGCGCAGTGAGGGATGCAATGTCAACAGTTTAGGGACTCACTTGTTGGGGCGATTATTAATCGCCCGATACGGAATGCCCTGCAGGAACACGGGCGATTGGTAATCGCCCCTACATAGAAATGATGTAATAGCGCCTTAATCTGTTGATATTGGTGAGGTGTTAGGAGTTGCTTTTTATTTCGATGTAGACAAACTGCGGGATAATATAATATACTGCGAAGTGACAAATGCTTTTTGCCGCAACAAAAATATCCGACCAAAGAGGAACTGTGTTATATGCAGGACAAGCTGATTGCTATAGAAGAAAAATATCAAATGCTCGAAAATCGCATGCAGGATCCGGAAGTGTACTCCGACCCCGCGCTTTACGCCAGGCTGGCGCGCGAACAAAAGGAGATACAGCCTGTCGTCGATGCGTACCGGCGCTTTGAAAAGGCGCGGCGAGACATGGAAGGCGCCCGTGAATTACTGGGCGATCCGGATTTCAGGGAAATTGCTCAGGAGGAGTTCGAGTCAGCGCAGGCTGAGATGGATTTGATCGACGAGGAATTGCGATTTTTGCTACTTCCGCGCGATCCAAACGATTCCAAAAATGTCATCATCGAGATACGCGGCGGCGCGGGCGGCGAAGAGGCGGCGCTTTTCGCCAACAGCCTCTATCGGATGTATACAATGTATGCCGAATCAAAACGCTGGAAATCAGAACTTGCCAACCTAAACGAGACCGAGCTTGGAGGAATCAAGGAAGTCAGCTTTATTGTCGAAGGCGACGGCGCTTATTCCCGGTTCAAGTTTGAAAGCGGCGTCCATCGGGTTCAGCGCGTACCCGAGACAGAGGCCTCCGGCCGAATTCATACAAGCACTGTCACAGTCGCTGTCCTTCCGGAGATGGAGGAAGTCGACTTTGAGATAAACCCTGTCGATCTACAGGTCGACACATTTCGAAGCAGCGGCGCCGGGGGGCAGCACGTCAACAAAACGGAATCGGCAATCCGCATCACGCATCTGCCGACGGGGACGGTCGTCGAGTGTCAGGATGAACGCAGTCAGCATAAAAACCGCGACCGCGCTATGAAAATCCTTGTCTCAAGATTATCTGATGAGGAGCGACGCAAGCAAACGGAGCAGTTCGCCGCCGAACGCAAGAGCCAGGTAGGGACGGGCGACCGATCAGAGCGGATCAGAACATATAATTACCCCCAGGGCAGGGTAACGGATCATCGAATCGGCCTGACATTGTATAAAATAGAACAGATTCTAAACGGAGGACTCGACGAAGTCATCGACGCGCTTATCATGGCAGACCGTGCGGAACGCCTGAAAGGCGCATAACGCCCCCGCCATCCCATGCCCCCTTCGCGAACGAATGGGTATGATGCGGATGATATTGTGGCGCTTCACAGTCCCATGCCCCCTTCGCGCATGAAGGGGGTGCCGCCCGAAGGCGGCGGGGGTTGTCTTATTTGCAGAAAGGATTCCAGATAATAGATGAAAACTGTTGTTATTACTTCAGATGATTTGTCATATGCCGCGGAGGTCATTCAACGCGGAGGGCTTGTCGCTGTGCCGACGGACACGATTTACGGCTTAGCCGCGAACGGGCTCGATGCGGACGCAGTCGCAAAAATATATGAAGTAAAAGGCAGGCCACTCATCAAGCCGCTCATTTTGCTTATACCGGATTTGAGCGCTGCGGAAGCCTTTTGCTCTGAGGTGCCCACAAGCGCGAGGATTCTGGCGGAAGCCTTTTGGCCCGGCGCTCTGACGCTCGTGCTGCCGCACAGCGATATTGTACCGACTATTGTGACAGCTGGCGGAAAAACTGTTGGGGTGCGATGCCCGAACCATCCGAAAGCGCTGGAACTCCTGCGTTTGTCCGGTGTGCCTCTTGCCGCGCCTTCGGCGAATATTTCTGATATGCCCAGCGCGACTAGCGTTGATGAGGTATTGGCTTACTTTGACGGAGTAATCGATTGCGTCATTGACGGAGGAATATCCGCGTTGTCGTTTGAATCAACAATTGTTGACTTTACCGAGGACCCTTTCAGGCTTATACGGCAAGGCGCTTTGCCCGAAGAAGAGATAAGGCGAGCTTTGCTCGCAGGAAATAAGGATTAGGGATTACCATATGTTCACTATCGGTATTACCGGTGGGAGCGGCGCCGGCAAAACGTCTGCACTGAGAGCGCTGCAATCCCTTGGAGCCTTTACGCTGGATTGCGACGTAGTTTATCATGAACTGCTTTCCAACAATCAGGACCTGAAATCAGAACTTGAAACCCGTTTCAACGGCATTGTGCAAAACGGAGAGGTAGACCGCCGAAAACTGGCTGAAATAGTTTTTGGCGACCCGGAAGCGCTTATTGATCTGAATTCAATCACGCATAAATATGTTGGCGAAGAAATCGCGAGAAGGACTTCCAATTTGGTGAACCAGGGCTTCACCGCCGTCGCAATAGATGCCATAGCCCTCATTGAGAGCGGAAGGGCCGAAAAGTGCGACATCGTCGTCGGTGTCACGGCGCCGAAAGAAATGCGGATTTCCAGAATCATGGCGCGCGACGGGATATCGCGCGAGCTGGCGGAAAGAAGAATCGACGCACAGAAGCCGGATAGTTATTTTGAAGAAAACTGCGACTACGTGCTGGAAGGCATATATTCCGAGCCGGGGGAATTTGAAGATAAATGCAAAGAGTTTTTTATGAAAATACTTTTTGTCAATGCTGAGAAAAACTAAATATGGAGGATATAATCATGCCTGATAAAGACGAATTGTTCTACAAGAAAATAAACACATTCGACAAAATCGCCGAGGAAGAAGTCATCCGAGCATTTGAATACTGCGAGGAGTATAAAGGATTTCTCAATGCTGTAAAAACAGAAAGGGAAGCCGTTGCCGAGGCTATCAGGCTGGCGTCAGCTTGCGGCTTTTTGCCGTATGAGCGCGGAATGAAACTAAAACCCGGCACCAGGATATTCTCGCAGACCGGCGGAAAAGCCCTGATACTTGCCGTCATCGGGAAAGAACCTCTCTCTGACGGCACGAACATAACAGTCGCACATATCGACTCACCGAGGGTGGATCTCAAACAGATTCCTCTCTATGAGGACAACGATTTGGCTTATTTCAAAACGCATTACTATGGCGGGATAAAAAAATTCCACTGGGTAGTGCGCCCACTGGCATTACATGGCGTTGTTATAAAAAAGGATGGGACTGTAATCAATATAACAATCGGCGAGGATGAGAGCGACCCGATATTCATGATAACAGATCTTTTGCCTCACTTGGGCAAAGATCAGGAGAAGAAGACCCTTGGGGAAGCATTTACAGGCGAGAATCTGAATATTCTTGTAGGCAGCCGTCCGGCAGGCGAAGAAAAGGACGAAAACCGTGTAAAGCACACTGTTTTGAACATCCTCAATGAAAAATATGGAATAACAGAGGAAGACTTTTTGTCCGCAGAGATCGAGGCAGTGCCGCTTATGCGCGCGCGTGACGTTGGGTTTGACCGATCAATGATCGCCGCATATGGGCAAGACGACCGTTCATGCGCATTTGCCGCGCTGCGGGCGATACTTGATACCAAAAAGCCTGATAAAACAGCAGTATGCGTCCTGACAGACAGAGAGGAAATAGGCTCGGAAGGGGTCACAGGGATGCAGTCGGCGATGTTTGACGGCTTTATGGAGGATATCTGCGAAGCGTTTGGCGTAAATGTGCGCGACTGCTTCAAAATGTCATTCTGCCTGTCCTCCGACGTATGTAACGCGTTTGACCCGAATTTTGCCGACGTCAGCGAAAAACAGAACAGTGCTAAACTCGGCTACGGCTTGGGTGTTGAGAAATTCACCGGTGCGCGCGGGAAATCGGGATCCAGCGACGCCTCCGCCGAGGTTGTGGCAATGCTGCGTCGCCTTTTCGCGGACAACGGCGTAGTATGGCAGATGGCGGAGCTTGGCAAGGTCGATCAGGGCGGCGGCGGCACGGTCGCAAAGTTTATGGCCAACCGCAGCATCGGTACTATTGACGCGGGCGTCCCCGTGTTTTCAATGCATGCGCCATATGAGATCTCATCGAAGCTCGACTGCTATATGACATACAAAGCAATTCTGACAGTTTTCGGGCGCAAATAAGCAAATTATATGTCAAGCGCGGCGAAATGGCCCCGGAACGTTGCCTGCGCGACGTTTGCCGGTTTCACGCAGTCCCCTATCGCATCCACGTACGGCGCGTTGTCTGCCAGGGCTTTCACTATATCGCTGTTCGAAATGCGACCGGCTGCGCAGATGACGGTGTCGGCGGGGATTAGTATCTGGCCGTCTTTCGTCTCGCATACCAATCCGTCATCCGTTATTCGCACAGCCCGCGTGTCTGTAAGGCATTTGGCATTGTTCCTCAATTCTGCGAGTAATAACGGCCTGTGGCGGGGATTTGCGTCGGTGCATATGTCATTCTTCATCTCGACGACTGTCACGTCATGGCCTACCTTCGCCAGATGCACTGCTGTCTCGCAGCCAACAAGCCCTCCTCCGAGAATTACGACTTTTTTGCCAAGCTTCCCTCCCGCATCCGGCAAGTCATCGGCAATAATTGCTTTCTCTATTCCCGGTATCTGCGGTATCAACGGATGCGCCCCCGCGGCGACAATAATGACATCGGGGCATATTTCACAAGCAAGCTCGGGCGTGACATCTGTGCTGAGCCGGACGACAACTCCGGCTTTTTTCATTTGGAGAGCCTTGACTTCGATGTATTTGTACAAGTCTGCTTTAAATGGCACTCCGCGCTCTGTCTTTAGCGCGCCTCCGAGCGAGTCGGTTTTTTCGAAGAGAATGACGTCATGCCCGCGCTCAGCCGCCGTGAGCGCACATTGCATCCCCGCCGGGCCGCCCCCGACGACCAGAACTCTCTTCGGTTTTGTCGCAGGAGGCGCATAATTGTGTTCATATTCGTGCCCGATGACCGGGTTGAGCGCGCAAACGCGCAACCCGGTTATTATCCGCTCCGCCATGCACGTGAAGCAGCGGCAACAGCGGACAATTTCGTCGTCGCGCCCTTCAAGCGCTTTGCGCGGGAGATACGGATCCGCCAAAAGCGCGCGCCCCATTACGACGGCGTCAGCGCGGCCGGATGAAATGATGTCCTCCAGCATTTGCGGTTCATTGAGCGCACCAATCGTCGAAACGGGGATTTTTACGTGCTTTTTCATCTCCTGTGCGTAATGCACGTTTACTCCGCGTTCATAGAACATTGACGGGTGGGTTTTATCAAAACTGTCGTGATGCGATCCGGTTGAAACCTGCAGCAGATCTATCTTCCCTTCGACAAGTTTCGCGAATTCAATGGCGTCTTTAAACGTGTATCCGTCTTCAAGGTATTCTTCGGCGCTCATACGCAGTTCGATAGGAAAACCCGGCCCGACTTCCGAGCGGACAGCGCTTATGACCTCCAGCGCGAGCCTGGCGCGGTTTTCCAGGCTTCCGCCGTACTCATCGTCCCTATTATTGATCGATGGCGACAGGAACTGCTCCAGCAACCAACCGTGCCCCGCATGGATCAGCAGCATCTCAAATCCTGCTTCACGGCACAGTCCCGCCGCTTTTGCATATGATTCAATTACTCCGTCAATTGCGCCTTTTGTCATTTTCCGTGCAACAACAACATCGTTTTCCATAACATCGACAGGCCCCCATGCCGGGCCGTCGGTAAGCGCGAACCGCCCCCCGTGCGACAATTCCATGCTTGCGATTGCACCATGCTTCCGTACTGCCCGTGCTGCGGCGGCGAGGCTGTCCTTTGCATTCGGTGCGTCTATTGTCACTTGCACAGGATAGTATTTTCCCATTTTCCCATCGACAATGAGTTCGCTGACGGTCACGACAGCCGCCCCGCCTTTTGCCCTCAATTCATAGAATGCCGCCGCCTCAGGCGTCAGGCAGCCATCGGATGTCAATATAGGGTATGTCATCGGCGCGGAGATTATCCGGTTCTTCATCGTCAAGTCACCGATTTTCAGCGGGCTGAACAAGTTTGGAAACTTTCTTGCCATACTTAAACTCCTTATAGCTGTTTTTAGTTTATTCTACACTATTTTGTGTTCATTTTCCACTATACAAATCAGTTCTTTTCGAGTATACTAACGTGAGGCTTTGCCCCATCGGGACAGCGGCTGCTCACTCGCTTATAGGCGGAAAGAAGGGCACATTGAAAAGTTTTGGTGTCATCTTGTCTTCATTACGAAAGGAAACGAGGCTCAGCCAACGTCAGGCGGCTTTTGATCTCGGCATATCTCAGGCTCTGTTGTCACACTACGAAAATGGGGCTCGTGAGCCAAAGCTGGAGTTTGTCGTCAAAGCGTGTGATTATTACGGTGTTTCCGCAGACTACATCCTGGGACGCAGTGCGGAACGCGGCAGCAGAAAGCCATTGTTGACAGATGTTCTGAGCAGCGCCTTGTGCGGGCTTCAGGATCTTAAATCGGCTGCAGACCTTCTTATTGAAAAATTTGAAACCCTGGCAAATGATGAATAATGTAGATGAGGAATTTCGCAAATGCCTGATAATATTCGCAATTTTTCTATCATTGCGCACATAGACCATGGTAAATCAACACTCGCAGACCGGCTCCTCGAAAAATGCGGGGCGGTTGACGAGCGAGACATGGAAGACCAGATCCTTGACAGTATGGATCTTGAGCGCGAGCGCGGCATTACAATAAAAGCCCGGGCTGTAGGAATGACATACACAGCACAGGACGGGCAGATTTATAGGCTGAATTTGATCGACACGCCCGGCCATGTCGATTTTAATTATGAGGTATCGCGCTCGCTTGCAGCATGCGAGGGCGCGATTCTTGTCGTCGATGCAGCACAGGGCGTCGAGGCGCAGACGCTGGCCAACACATACCTCGCGCTCGACCACAACCTCGAGATAATGCCGGTCGTCAATAAAATTGACCTGCCTGCAGCGGATCCAAAGCGCGTAAAAAAAGAAATCGAGGATATTATAGGTATTCCCGCGGAGGATGCCCCCGAGATTTCCGCAAAACGCGGCATCGGCATAGACGATGTCCTTGAACGGATAATCACTGATATCCCGGCGCCCGGGGGAGATATTGACGCACCGATCCGGGCGTTGGTTTTTGACAGTCAGTACGATGCCTATAAAGGCGTTATCGTGTATATCCGCGTTATGGACGGGCAGCTTCGGCGCGATATGGAGATAATGCTCATGTCAACCGGGGTAAAATACCGCATCGTGGAAATCGGGCATATGCGCCCTGTCGGTATGGACCCTTGCGACACTTTATCCGCCGGCGACGTCGGCTATCTCACTGCGAGCATCAAGAATGTCGGAGATACAAATGTTGGTGATACCGTCACAGGCGCCGGCAATCCCGCCACAGAACCGCTGCCGGGTTACAAAAAGGTGCAGTCAATGGTGTTCTCGGGTCTTTACACCACTGACGGAGCAAAATACCCGGACCTCCGCGATGCTCTGGAAAAACTGAAGCTCAACGACGCCGCGCTTACATACGAGCCTGAATCATCCGCCGCGCTTGGGTTCGGGTTCCGCTGCGGATTCCTCGGGCTTTTGCATCTGGAGATTATAGGCGAGCGGCTTGAGCGCGAATACAACCTTGAGCTGATAATGACTGCGCCAAGCGTTGTCTACAGAATCACCATGTCGGACGGGAAGCCTGTTTATGTCGACAACCCGCTCAACTACCCGGACCCTTCACAAATCGAGCTTGCGGAAGAGCCGTTTGTAAGCGCATCAATAATCTGCCCTCCGGAGTTCGTCGGAAGTATTATGGAATTGTGTCAGGATCGGCGCGGAGAGTATAAAGAACTTGTGTATCTGGAAGCATCTCGCGTTGAACTACGTTACGATTTGCCTCTGGGCGAGGTCATTTATGACTTTTTTGACGCCCTGAAGTCGCGAAGCAGGGGATATGCCTCGCTTGATTATGATTTCGACGGGTATCGCAAGTCCGACCTTGTCAGGCTCGACGTGTTGCTAAAGGGCGAAATGGTCGACGCATTGTCATTCATTGTCCATAGGGACAAGGCGTATGCCCGAGGAAGAAAAATCGTCGAGAAGCTGAAGGAGCATATCCCCCGCCAACTCTTCGAAGTGCCTGTCCAAGCCGCTATAGGGGGCAAAATAATCGCTCGTGAGACAATAAAAGCGCTGCGCAAGGACGTTTTGGCGAAGTGCTACGGCGGCGATATAACGCGCAAAAAAAAGCTGCTCGAAAAGCAGAAGGAAGGCAAAAAACGCATGCGCACCCTTGGAAGCGTCGATGTCCCGCAGGAAGCATTTATGGCGGTGCTTAAGCTGGACGAGTGAGCGCAGCTTTGCTGCATTCTCATTTCTCATTTGTTTCACAGTTTCTTCTTCAGTTCGAATAACATATTCAGCGCTTCGAGCGGACTGAGCGTGTTCAGGTCGGTCGATTTTAATAATTCCGCGATTTCGCTGCCTCTCATATCGTGCAAGGAAATCTGGTCTGTTCCCTGTTCCTGTATGGTACGTTCACGGCGCGGCAAGTCCTCGCTTTCAAGTTCTTTTAACACTGCTTTTGCACGCCTTATCACGCTGTCCGCTACACCCGCAAGCCCCGCGACTTCGATGCCATAGCTGTCATCAGCACCCCCGGGTACGATTTTTCGCAGGAAGATAATATCGTCCCCGCGTTTTTTTGCGGAAATACTGTAGTTCTTTACACCGTCAATTTCATCTTCCAGCGCTGTAAGTTCATGATAGTGCGTTGCAAACATCGTCTTGGCGCCGAGCTTGCGTTTGTCCGCACAAAACTCCAATACGGCCCGTGCCACCGACATGCCGTCATATGTGGACGTTCCCCGGCCGATTTCATCCAGAATGAGCAAGCTGGCGCGGGTCGCGTTTTTCAGGATGTCGGCAACCTCCGTCATCTCAACCATAAACGTCGATTTGCCTGCGGATAGGTCGTCAGAAGCTCCGATACGTGTGAAAACCCGATCTATTATTCCGATATTGGCCGATTTTGCAGGCACAAACGAACCCATTTGCGCCATTATGACGATAAGCGCGGTCTGGCGCATAAATGTTGATTTGCCGGCCATATTAGGGCCGGTGATTATAGCCATCCTCGCCGCCCCGCCATCAAGGTATGTGTCATTCGGGACAAACAGCGAGTCTTTTTGCATGATTTCCACCACCGGATGCCTGCCGTCACGAATATCTATCGTGCCGGAGGCATCGATTTCAGGCATGCAGTAATTGTTCGTGACCGCTGTATCAGCCAATGAGCAAAACACATCGATTTCGGCGACACATTTTGCTGTTGTTTGTATGCGCCCTACTTCAGCCGCAATTTGCCTGCGCAGCTCCTCAAACAGCCTATACTCAAGCGCGGCAAGTTTGTCTTTCGCTGTCAGAAGATCGGTCTCCAGTTCCTTCAGTTCCTGTGTGATGAACCGTTCACAATTTGCGAGCGTTTGCTTTCTGACATAGTCGCCGGGTACGTCATCCGACGATGAGCGCGGTATTTCAATATAATAGCCAAACACCCTGTTGTAGCCGATTTTTAGTTTTTTCCCCGTCCGCTCACGCTCTTTTGTCTCGATTGCCGTGAGTTCCATTGTGCTGTTTTCGAGAAGAAAACGCAGACGGTCGACCTCAGGGTCAATTCCGTCGTTAATAAAACCCCCCTCCCGGACTGAAAACGGTGGGTCATCCCTGATCGTCTCGTCTATGCGCTCCGCCACGTCCGGCAATATGTCCATGCCGCTGCACTCGCGAAGCGCGGCGCTCCTCATCGGCGCAAGCTGCGATGCAAGGTTTGGCAAGGCATTTATACATGAGGACAGAGCCTTCATATCGCGGCATCCGGCGTTTCCGTAAACGATTTTTCCAATAAGCCGCTCCATATCTCCAATGTTTCTGAGGCAACGCGCCATTTCACCCCGAGCCACCGTTGCCCCAAAAAGCTCCGAAACAGCGCCGAGCCGCCGCCTTATTGGCGCTGTCAGCACCAATGGGCGCAGAACCCATGACCTTATTAGGCGCCGGCCCATCGGGGTTTTTGTCCTGTCAATAACCCACAACAAGCTGCCTTTCTTTTCGCCTGTCCTGAAAGAAGCTGCGAGTTCCATGTTCCGAATAGTGTTCAAATCTAGTTCCATATATGAACCGCCGGAATTTCTGCGAAGCTCGCGAAGATGCGATATATCTGTCTTTTGCGTGTCAATAATATATGACAAAAGCGCACCTGCCGCATAAACCGCAGCTGCATCAAGTTCCGTGCAAACATCCTGCCCAAATTGCTCGCGGAGTAGTTCTGCGCACTTATTAAAATGCGACTCGGCGCTGTACTGCACAAGGCATCCCATGCGAGTAGTCAGGTAATCTTGAAGGACTGTGCATTCACCGGGTGCCCCGCAAAGAATCGCCTCAGCGGGGTAGAACGAACTTATCTCGTTTTCAATGCGCCTGAGGTCATTTGAAAGTACCTCCGTGACGGATATTTCCCCGGTCGACAAGTCGGCAAAACAAACGGCAGATGTTTCTCCCAGATATACGGCGCAGAGATAGTTTGGTCTGCTCTCGTCAAGCATTGATGATTCCATCAATGTGCCGGGCGTGACAATACGAATGATATCGCGGTCAACAAGCCCCTTGGCCGTCGCCGGATCCTCCATTTGTTCGCATATAGCGACTTTATATCCTTTTGCTATCAGCCGTGCTATATATGTTTCCGCCGAATGATACGGAACCCCGCACATCGGTACGCGCTCATCCGGGTCGTCAGTCGATTTATCGCGGGAGGTAAGTACCAGATCCAATTCCTTTGATGCCGTCTTCGCATCGTCGCCAAACATCTCATAAAAATCGCCGAGCCTAAAAAAAAGGATGCTGTCGCCTGTGCGTCCCTTAATATTATAGTATTGTTGCATCATCGGAGTAATGGTGCATTCCTCCTCCGTCGTCATGCAAATGTAGAATGTACATTAGTGCTAATCAGTTATATTCCGCCATAGCGGCGTCGATGCCCTTTGTTATTATCGTTTCCAGTGCCTCCGCCGCGTGCGCGGCAGCATCGGCAACAATTTTCAAATCCCCACCTGAAAGCTTCGCAAGCACCCAGTCCGCCATATCGTATTCCGTATGCGGCGGCGTCCCGACACCGATTTTTATCCTCGGAAAACTATCACCGCCGCATTTTGATATTATATCCTTTAAACCGTTGTGCCCCCCCGCAGAACCGCTCCGCCGTATCCTGAGCTTACCCGCCGGCAGGGCAACGTCATCTGAAACAGCGATAATATTTCCAAGAGGTACTTTGTAAAACCGCATCGCCTGCCTGACCGGATCTCCGCTCAGATTCATGAATGCCTGTGGTTTCATCAGCAAAACCTGGCATCCTCCAAAAACACATGTGCCGGTCAAGGCATTGAACTTAAGCCGGTTTATTTTTAAACCGGCGCTCTTTTCAACGGCATCAGCCGTCATAAACCCGGCGTTGTGCCGCGTGTTTTTATATCGAGCGCCGGGGTTTCCCAAAAATACTACTATCCACGACACCGGCGCGGGTTTGCGTCTAAAAATCATACCTTACCTGAATAATGTAGATATGGATACTTCCTGGAATATGCGCTCGATTCCCTCTGCGAAAAGAGGCGCCGCTGTGAGGTATTTTATCTTGTCGCAAGGTTTGCTGTATCGGTAAGGGATAGTGTCCGTGCAGACCAACTCTTTTATTCCGCTCGCCTCAATGCGTTCAATGGCCTGACCGGAAAGCACCCCATGGCTGGCGCACCCGTAAATCTCCTTGGCGCCGCCGGATTCTTCCAGCGCTTTGACCGCTTCGCACAAGCTTCCTGCCGTATCGACAATATCGTCGAACAGTATAATTCGCATCCCTTCGACTGACCCGATAATATTCATCACTTCAACCTGATTCGCTTTTTCGCGGCGTTTGTCGATGATAGCAAGGCCAAGCCCCATTTTTTGGGCAAACGAGCGAGCGCGGGCTACCGATCCGATATCCGGCGATACTACCATAACATCGTTTGCATCCCCGAACTTTTTTTGGTAATAGTCCGCAAACAATGGACTGCCCAGCAGATTGTCGACCGGGATATCGAAAAAGCCCTGAATTTGCGCTGCATGCAAATCCATTGTCAGCACCCTGTCCGCACCGGCGGATGTTATGAGATTTGCTACAAGCTTTGCCGAAATGGGATCGCGGGATTTTGCCTTCCTGTCTTGCCGCGCATAACCAAAATACGGAATAACGACAGTCACCCTGCTTGCCGAAGCGCGTTTGCATGCATCGACCATTATGAGCATTTCCATAAGGTTGTCGTTTACCGGATGGCATGTCGATTGCACAATAAACACGTCCGAGCCGCGTACAGTTTCGTGCATGGATACCGATATCTCTCCATCCGAAAATGTCTGTACGTCAGTCCTGCACAGTCGCGACCCGATATTCCTGCATATGCTCTCGGCAAATAGCATGTTTGAGTTCCCGCTGATTATTTTGATATCCTTCCCGTGCGACATAGCAAATCCCCCCGTTAATCAGATTACAAATTACAGTGTAGAGTGTGCATTACATTAGCACAGCTTTCTCAACGTCTTCGAGCATCACTGCCGTCAGATCCTCGCGCGTATGTTTCTCCAGCGTTGAAACCCTGTCAGAGTGTACAGAAACGATGTTTTCGAACAAATTCCGCACATGCCTTGCATTCCCGAAATTTTCGTCTCGCGTTTCATAGATTTCACGAAAATGTTCACGGGCATATTCTATGGCATCATCCGTAAGTATATACTCGCTTTTTTTGCACATAGAACTGAAGATTTCAAATAACTCTTCGCCGTTATAGTCCTCAAAGAAAAAGTATCGGTTAAAACGCGATTCGAGCCCNGGGTTTGAGCTGATGAACCGTTCCATATGCCCGCTGTAGCCTGCAACAATGACNATGAGGTCGTCNCGGTGATCCTCCATCATCTTTAGCAGGGTCTCAATGGCTTCACGNCCAAAATCGTTTCCGCTGCCGACATCAGGGGCAAGCGAATATGCCTCGTCGATAAATAGAATCCCACCGAATGCGCTTTTAATAACTTCCGCAGTTTTTGTCGCTGTTTGCCCGACGAAGCCGGCTACCAGACCCGAACGGTCGACTTCGACAAGCTGGCCCTTTGATAACACCCCAATAGCACGGTACAGCTCGGAAAGTATACGTGCAACTGTGGTTTTGCCCGTTCCGGGGTTACCCATAAATACCATATGCAGCGATAACGGAGGGTTTGGCAGTTCCTCTTCTACTCTCAGTTTGCGAATTTTGACATAGTTTATCAAACTTTTGACGTTCTGCTTAATCTCCCCCAGACCAATAAGCGTATCCAAGTTATCAAGCAATTCGTCCAGAGATAGTTTTTTTTCAGCAGCATCCGGCGCTGCCTCCGCCAGTTTTTGCTCATCGCTGCCGGATGCACCGTCCTCCACCCGTTCCTGATCAGACATTTGCTTCGACCTGTTTTCAGTCCTTTCCGGCGCCTTACCGCCGCCAAGGCTGTTTTGGCCGGGCTTGACTGACAGTGTGTTTGCTGCGGATATCGAGGACGTTTCTTCCAATAACTCCTTCGCTGCATCCTCAGCTTGCTTAATAGTGCCGAGAAGACTTGCAAAATCCGATAAACTGTCAAGATACGCCCCGGAAGGTTTCATTTTTCGCACAAGGTCATTCTTTGTCGGCTCATTGTCCATTTCGGTCTCCCAAGTCGCAAAAACGACGAATGATTCACTTTTGCAAATAATAAATGATAAATACGAAAATATTGATTGAAATTAATTCCATTCTCATATTTATCACTTATTCTCATCATTCATAATTGCCTTTTCGGAATCCTTTTTGCTTATCGTCCACGGCGGCGTGCGCCCTTCTTGTCGGGATACAGCTTTAGGTCGGATATTTTTTTGTCTGAATCTTGCATGAATCTTTTCAGCTTGTCCTCAAATGCGGGCTCAGGCGCCTCTGCCGACGGTTTTGGCTGCTGTTGAGTCCGCGGCCTTTCTGCCGGCGCTGCTGCCGCTGCCCTGATTGATAGATTCAACCTGCCGGATTGATCCACCCCTGTAATTTTTACGGTGACTTCCTGCCCCTCGGTCAGGTAATCGTGAATGTCATTGACGTATGTGCTTGCGATTTCGGATATATGTATTAGCCCGGATTTCCCCGGCGCAATCGCGACGAAAGCGCCGAATTTTGTGATTCCGGTTATTTTTCCGGTTACGATAGCTCCCACTTCTACGTCCATAAGAAATGAAAAACCTCTCAACGAAAAACTATCACGTATGATAAATTTGCTAGTCCGCGCTTCCTTGTTCGTCCCCGCCGTCGTAGAATACTATTTCTCCCGGCAATACGAGCCCCAACCTTGTCCGCGCGATGTTCGCAATTACGTCCGGATTACTATAATGCTCAATCTCATATTCACGCTCGGCGTTTGCTACCTCCATGGCAGCAACGCGCCTTCTTATTTCACCGAGTTCCGACTGCCCTTCTTCAATGCGCGCGCGAAGGGTAATCAAGCTTATTCCTGCGTATATTATCAGGGCAAATACAATGATTTTTGTAATAAGCTTTGAGTGCTTCATTCTAATCGTCCATTCCTTTTACCAAGCGTTTCCAGCCGGCCTACACGTTGTGTCATGTCTTGCGGTTTAGGCGGAACCGGGAGCAAGAACAGCCATCTAATCAAATCATAAAGATCGCGCAGCAATCATTATATATCAACATTTGGAAGATTGGAAGTTTTATTTTTTCTTTTTCTTTATTCGTTGACCGAAATACCCTTCCGAGCGCAAGGCACTGAACAGTTGCGAATCGGAGCATAACAGGACATTCGGTTTGGACATTCGGTTTTAAAGTTTTGCTTGATGACTGCGCCATTAGTTATTATAATGTATTTGAGCATCCGTAATCTGCGCCGCATATTGGCACAGCGCAAAATGCTCCTACCGGATGAGGACAACGCAAATGAGTGAAGCACAAGATGAAATAATGGACGGCGAACTGTATCGCCGCTTTATTGACGGTGACAGGGATGCGCTGACCACGCTGGTCAACCTTTTCAGCCAGGACTTGACCCGCTTTATTTCTCATATTGTCGGTAACCACCACGACGCTGAGGAACTGATGATTGACGCTTTTACCCGGCTTGTGCGAAACAAGGACCGAATCAAAAACCACAACGCGCTTAAATCCTACCTGTTTACTGTCGGGAAGAACCTCGCGCTGAATTTTCTGAAAAAGAACAAGTCAAATCCCGTCATATTTGAAAACATTGACAACGTATTGGAGGACGCGGGCAAGACCCCCGATGCCGAACTGTTCCGTCAGGAGCAAAAGTCTCAATTAGACGGAGCTATGGCGAGGCTGAAACAACCTCACCGGGAGGCGTTGAAACTTATTTACTTTGAAAACAAAAGCTACGCCGATGCGGGCGCGGCAATGGATAAAACGGTTAAGCAAATTGATAATCTTTTATATAACGCAAAAGCGGCTCTTAAAAAGATATTGGAAAGCGAGGACTTTCTTTATGAAACGGAATAATAAAGAAATCACAGCCGAAATACTGCGCCGGGTTGAATTTCTGGACAGCCGGGACACAAACCGGAAAAACCGGATCCGCTCCGCCCTTTCCTATGCCGCCTGTCTTGCTTTTGTGGTCGGCTTCTCCTTGTCCGTCCCTCTTGTTATTCCCGATGACGTCATTCAGGTAGCAGCGGGGTATCAAACTGCAACGCTTTTCGCAAGCGGAGAGGCCGGCGGATATGTTTTGGTAGGTGTGGCAGCGTTCATTATCGGCGGGGCGGCTATGCTCTTTTGTGTGAACAAATTCGGAAAGAAATGATGTGTCGCTGTGGAAACGATTGTTGACATCATTAGCTGTATTATTCAGCTTATTGTATTGGCTTCTCTCGTAGTATGGGCAGTTCGGCAGACAAAAGAGGCGTGGCTGTTCCAGATCCTGGCGGGCGCGTTCGGGTGCTATTTCCTCGGCACCCTGTTTTGGACGCTGCACTATTTTACCCGAAACGATTGGCCGCGCGGATTCTCGGCGGCTGACCTTTCGTATATCGGGTTTTACTGCTTCTTTCTGGCGGCGGCAATGGGATCGAAAACTATGTGGACGGACGAAGAAGACTCCCGCGCCGGACGCGGCAGGTTTATCGCTCTTTCCGCCCCTGCCGTCGTGATTCTCTTTCACGCGGCCTATGTCCTGCTGGCGGGTGGGCTTGTCAATAATATTCTGTACTGCATCCCGCTGTCGTTCCTGTTCTACCACTCGTTGCGCGGCTATATCGCGGGGGGCGATTGGCGCCGCTATCACGCCATTGTCCTGGCCGTATTTACATTGGAACTGCTAATTTTCCTTGTGTCCTCATTCGGTCTGGACACGCTTTATTACATATTCACCTACATCCAAATGGTCGTGTGGTTCTTGGTCATTCCGGCAGCAAGGCGAGCGCTGCCCGAAACCCAAATCCATACCGCGTCTTAATTGTGAATTGTGAATTGTTAGAGGGTGGGCGTTTGATTTATTCTGAAAACATATTTGTCGCAATCGCCGCGCCGCTTATTATTGCGCTGTTTCTCATCAGGGGGGAGACTCGGAGGTTTATCGGTTTTTTTATCTGCGGCTTGCTCGCCTGCCTTTTGGGCGCATATATTAACGCTTTTCTTGCCCTTGCGGCGGGGATGGGCGCAACCGAAGCCGCTGTCAAGCTGACCCCTATCAGCGAGGAGCTGCTAAAGGCTGTGCCGGTTTTGTTCTACGTGGCGGCGGTAAAGCCCGATCGCGACAGCCTCGTTACCTCCGCCCTCGCAGTGGGTTTGGGTTTTGCCACATTTGAAAACGCCTGTATGCTGATGCAGGTCGGCACGTCCGATTTTCTGTTCGCGCTCCTGCGCGGACTTGTAGCGGGCGTCACACACGCCGCCTGCGCCGCTTTGCTTGGCTATGGGCTTGTGTTCATATCCGACAAAAAATACAAGCATTTGCTGTTCCCGGGCACATTGGGGATTTTCTGCGCCGTGACCGTGTTCCACGCGACCTACAATTTACTTGTTACCGCCGATAAAGGCTGGCAGGGCGCGGGGTACGCCTTGCCTCTCCTTATGACGCTCGCCATTCTGCTTTGGCGCAAACGGGTTGAAATGAAAACGGAATAGGAAACACTGAAAGTATTGTAGACCGGCATTCATACCGCCCGAGATTGTCCGACAACTACCATGACATTGGCTATTTGCACAAATCCATGTGGGGACGACCGCCCGGTCGTCCGTTTTTGCGTTTGAAATTTTTCAGGAAAAACCAAGGAGTTTTTCTTTTTTTATTGTCTAATATATAGGGATATATTCAAATCTAGGGGGGAGTCGAAAATGATTAAGCAAATGAAGAAAATTTCCCAGAAAGCTTTAGCGTCATTACTATGCGTTATAATGCTTCTTTCGTTCGTGCCGACGCAGGTTTTCGCGGCGTTTGCTGAAGCGGAAGCTGCAAAGGGTGAGGCGGTCCAGTTCAGTGTTTCGGACTATGTAACGATAGACAATGGCTACATAACCTGTTATGTGGACAAAGATACTGGCGGCTTCGCGATTTTGCCATCCACCGTGGATCTTGACGTGGACAGGCAGGCATCGCACGCCACTTTTCTGATAGACGGGAACAGCTATGTTTTCGGCCAGTATTATGAGGGTATGGATACTTCGCTGTCGGCGCCCACCGTCAAAAACGACGGCGAACTGATTGAAACGTCTTGGACGATACTCGGCTACGAAATCATTCAATATCAAGCTATCGCGCAGGAGTTTTCCTATGATGGCTCATACGCGGTTTACCTCCACTATAACGTATGCTACTTGGGCGAGGGCGAGAGTCAATTAGGCGCGCGGATTTTGATTGACACGATGTTCGGCGAGGACGATATGCTGCCGGTAACGGTTTCGAACAATCCAAGCTACATATCGACCGAAATGGAAATCACCGACATACCGGAGGACTTCCGCGTCAGCCCGGAGCTCGGTTCCACTGTGCAAGCTTTCGGGACGCTTTTAGACGAAAATGTTACGAAACCCTCGTCGCTGGTTTTCGCCAGGATGGATAATATCAAAAATGCCGCCTACGGCTATGCGCCTTCTGAGGACGAAGCCTTTTTGGGCGACAGCGCGGTCGCCCTGTATTACGCGCCTGCTGTTATGGGGGAGAGCGAGGAAGACCGTTACGTCTCAATATCCGCCATGTACGGGTTTTACGGGATTGAGAAGTATGAGCCGATAAAGCCTGTTGCAATGGTTTCCCTTTTTTCCGCTTTAGGTGACTTTGAACATTCGGTCAAATTCGTTGACAAAAACGGGATAGAGCGCCCGGAGTATGCGGATTATTTCAATTGTGAGTGGGCTTTCGAGGAGGAGGATGACCCCGGTTCTTATATGGCAAACGCGAAGCTAAACATCTTCTACACAGAAAAGAATTTCGACTTTAAAAACAGGCCCATATATGAGATCGTAAAGGTTGAAGACCCGCAGATGGGGCCGGGAAACCCTGACAGGGAATTCAGTGAAATATTGGTGGTTCACCCCCTTGCGCTTGACGAGCCGACGGGTAGCTCCCGGCGAAAGGTATACGGCGCATTTACTGACGATGAGGCTCCCGCAACCCCGCTTACCTTTGATTATGTAGTCACGGTGGCTCCGGCCCGCAAGGTCGAGTTTGAACTGGCGGTTGGCTACACCGGCGAAATGGAAACGTTTTTATTTTGGAACGTTGAATCTTCGGCGACAGGCGGAATGCTTGATACCAAAGATAGGGGAAGCGGTTTTTATACCGCCGAGGGTAACGTAATTCAGCTTAAATACGTAGATGATGGCGGCTCGCTCGGCGCTGTGCCTCCATCGAGCGCGTACGTTGAGCTGATAGCAGGCGGCGTCGGCGTGGAAGTTCCCTATACTCCTCCCAACTACGACACTTTTTCCGGCAACTGGTATGAATTTACCGTACCCGCCTCCGATGTACGGTTGTCCGGCACAACCAATACGAATAACGAGTACAGCCTATGGAGCAAATCTCCCACCGGAGTGACTGTGACGTATTCCAGCGGCGGCGGTGGCGCGGTAACGAAGGCAAAAGCGGGCGAAACGATAACGGCGACGGTGACGGGCAGCCCCGGCGTATACCCCGGCTCTGCTACCGCGAGCGGCAAAAACAACCTTGTCATCGACATGGTAAACAATACGTCGAACAGAAACACGCACGTTTACGAATTTACTATGCCAAACTCCTACGTCACGCTGGACGTTATCCCCGCCGAACTGGACGATTTGAAAATATCCGTCGATTTTGAGATTGTCAATCAAACGGCTATTCCAGTATTCGCCCCGGGCGTATATTGTGAAAAAGATGGCTCTTTTGTGTGGGACGCCGTGTTTTATGGAGGAGACGCCACGGTTTATGCCGATCCGGGCGCTATTGAGGATTTCCCCGTCGATGTCCTGCCTTCCATTGAGGTCTATGAGGTCAGCGCGAGAGGGGTGCGAACTCTAAACAGCAGCATAAACCCCACAATGAAAACAGCCGCGACCATCGGGTTTACCTGCCCGAGCCTTGCATCCCTGGGAGCTGACACCGTTTCCCTGCTCGTGAGGGTGACATATAGTTACATGCAGCAGCACACCATAACTCTGACGGATAAAAACGGCAATATTGACTGGCTCTGGGGCCAAAAAATGTACGGACCGTCATTCAGCCGAAACGCGAACGGCACAAGCTATACCGCCGTGTTCTTCGGCACGGACGACGAACTGGGCTTTTCGATGCAGCTCGACAAAATGATCTGCGCGATCGATACGGTTACCGGCGTTTCCCCGAATACCGTGAGTTTAGACAGGGATTCCGACATTTGGTGGACAGTCAGCGGCATTAAGCCGAGCGGGAACGTGAATATCGTTTTTGACATAACTCCCGATTATTCAAAATACACGCCGGAAATCAGCGCGATATCCCCCAACTTTACACTATATGAAAAATTCACAACGGTAAATGTAAGGGGCAATTATTTGAGCACCCCCTATCCGGGCTATACGGGCAAGGTTATCATTGAAAACGACAAGGGCGACAAAGGTCAAATGACCTTCGGCGGCGCGCTCCCGGCGGGGGTAAAACGCACGGACGCCGCTTTATACAAGGTTTACTCCGAGGACGGAAACGTATCTTTCTACACGGAATTTGAAATTTTCCAAACCGCCGACGTCTCCATCGGGTTTTCCTATCACGCGATCGTTTCGGATGCCAACAACAACCATTCGGTCGTAAAAGCCGCAACTTTGGCCGAGCTGAACGCAGGCATCGCGGGCAAAACGGAACTGTTCCGTATTTTGGGCGATTCCACGGAATCGGGAAACACGTATACATTCAGATTTGACCGCAACAAAAGTGTCCTGATCGGCCCGGGCTTGAGCGCCACTATGAAGCCGTTTGGAGAAATCAGGCTGATTGCGAGCGGGGGGACAGTCCGCATCGAGTCCGAGGGTGTGACACTTTCAGTGCCAAATTTGAAATTTTATGAATCCGAGGGCGGGGATGCGGTAGATTTGGGCGGTGGTGTCATTTCTTACGACCCGCCAACCCCAAACAACGGCTTTTCCATGACTTTGAGCAGTGGAACGGATTATAAGAACGGCGCGGACCGCCCGCGCATTACATGGGGAAGTTTGGGCAACATTCTGGGCAAACTGCTTGCGGTGACTTCGCAGTTGGGCGTTACCGAGTACAACGGCGTCACCTTGGATGGGAACGACTTGATATTCAACGGCAAGCTGAAGGTCTGGTTCCCGGTGATCGATCTTGAATTGGCGGGGCTGGACATAAATCGGCTCGTATTTACGCACGGCGAAGGCGGCATGAAATTCAAAGGAGTCGACGCTTCGGGGGAAATCCGGGTAAATGAGTTCCTGGGCGTTATACCGGAATCGTATATTACAGGCACGGTAAACACCCTCGACGGCTATTACGCCTTCGATGTGCTTGTGGATGTAAAGGTTCTTAAAATAGGCGGCAAGCTGACCCTTGTTCAACTGTGGAACGGGGTGCTGTTCCCGGACGAGATTGAGCTTTTCTTTGGCGGTGATCTTTTTAAGTTCATACCGGGCTTTGAAGTAGTGACGATAGACAAGGTGGGTGGCGGCGTGTATGGCCTTGCGTCCCTGTATGGAAACGGCAATCCCCGCGGTTACATGGCGCCGGTCGTCACGGCGAAATTATTCGGCGATTTATCGATCTTTGAGCTTATTAAAGCCAATGACATATCAGTCTCCGCCAATAAAAACGGGTTTTCCCTCCGAGGGCCCAGCCTGAGCCTTGCCCTGAGAAGCGGCGACACCGATTTTGCTGAAATCAAGATGCTTGACGGCATAGGCGCGGACGTTTACTACTCATCGCAGAGCATCGGCGTTCATATTCGGGGTTCGTTCAACTTGTCGATGCTGCCCGGATTTATTGTGGGCAGCGCGAGCCTGTGGGCGGACTATGATATGACCCGCAATTCCTTCTCTTTCGCGGGGGAAGTATCCGCGACCGTACAAATCCCGCAGTTCAAAATCGCGTGTTTGAGTTTCGGACCGTATGAGTTGTTTAAAATGACCGCTTACGTCTCGAACGTCGAGGCATATGTGAGTTTTCGTGTTATCGGGAAATGGAATGTGCGCGCGGGTTATGTATACGGCAAGCAGTTTTATATCGATGCGTTCAGCGCAGCAAGTTTGAGTTTGGGCGGCGGCGGCATTGACTCTTATGAGCGCGCTTATGATGAAAACGGCAATCAAGTCGGCACATACAAAATAACGCACAATCTGCGGCTGATTTCAAGCAGCGACAATCCCGGCGGCGGTTTCAGCGGGATTATGCCGCTTAGCCTTTCGCCGCTTGCGATCGGTGCTAGTCCGACATTGACTCCAATCGACGATTACACTTATGAAGTGGATATGCCGCTACAAGACGATTACAGCGATTATATGATTTTTGTCAATACCGAAAAAGACGGTTTAGAAGTCAAAAGACCGGGCGGCGGCGATTATGCGCTCAAATTCGCGCCAAACGACGGGGTGAGTCAAGACGACCCCGATGCCTCTTCCTACAACGCTTTTGAGGCGGACGGCGGCATTGTGCTGATACTGGACGGGCACGGCGTTTGGACTATCACGAATACTAAAAACACGATAAGCATTTACCTCTATGAGATTATTGCCCTACCCGAAATCGAAATAACATCGGTCTCGGGCAGCACGGTGAACTATTCGACCTCGAACCTCGGTACCTTTGTCGATGAATATGAGCTTGTGTTCATCGCGTCAAAAGCGGACGGCGGCGGGCAACAAGCCGATGCGATAATAGGCAGTGAGACATTGTCGGGATCCGGCGCGAACGGCGCACACGCATTCGCCATTTCAGCGGATGGCTTCCCCGACTACCTTGAAGCGGGAGATTATGTAATCAAGGCGTATCTATACCACATTGACCGTGCGCCCGGAACGCTCGGCGCTGACGATTTAGGCGAAAAAACTATGCTTCACGCGGCGACGTCCACTACGGCCTACACTTATTCCAACCCCAACGCTCCCGCGGCGGACTCAACATTCGCGCTATCTTACGGCGGCAACGGGGAAATCAGGGCGATGTGGGGTTTGGATTCAAGCATCGTGAACGGCGGGTATTTGATTAAGGCATACGACGC
>JGI24702J35022_10000435_pt1 | contig 25183 bp, 15 predicted proteins | sample TergutTh196P4_FD_35022 | JGI IMG/M metagenome (IMG submission 35022)
GTTAATGGTTAATTGTAGAGCCGTTGCGCGCAACGGCTCTACGCAAAATGAAAACGTGGCAGGTTTAGGTAACCTGCTGCGTTTTTTTCGTTGGTACAGGCATCTTTCTTCTTCATAGATGGTTGTAGAAAGAGATATTTTATTTAATTGCTTATCCCCTTCGGTCAAGTAAGTGGGTAAAACCTAATTTCCACCTCATTTTACAAAAAGAACTACTTCAGTAGTTCGAATGAATACCCACTTTTTTTAAACCTAAGGAGGCGTCCATAAATTAAATGTACATTTCAAAATATATGTTGTTTATTATCAAGTGAATACATGCACAAAATCCCCTCATCATCTCTTTCCACCCTTTTTTTAATTTTTTTGAAAATTTGTTTTTTTGCTTATATTTGCGGTATTATAAATCATTAAAACCTCACAACATGAAAAAGATAATTTGTTTAAAATCAGTCAGTTTGTCAGCTTTTTTTGTGTTTATGCTTCTGGTGATCTCCTGCACGAAAGAAGGCAATGTTCAAAATGCTGAAATTGAATATAGTACAGATAACGAACACATAAAATCCGTATCAGCGGGTGGGGCAATCAATCATCAATATCTTTATGATCGTGCAGGAAAAATAGTGGAAGAAAACTGTTTGTTCTATTTTAAAAAGTATTTGTATGATGAAAATGACCGACTTATAAAGATTGAGTCGGCGTTTGACGAGACGATGTTTTCTTCAACTTTTGTAGAAAGAAGAACAGAGTTTATGACTTCCCAAAACAGCGCTGTAAATAGCTATAATTTATATAAATATGATAATGAGGGATTGTTGTCGAAGATTGAAAATTACCTCAAAGAGCCGGGGAAAGGTTTTGAATATAGATCCATGCAGACTTTTGAATACAAAGGCTCATTGATTGTTACGGTAAATTTTCATGATGCGACGACAGGAAAAATAACACAGTATCATGTATATACTTACGATGATAATGGAAACGTCATCAATGAAAAGTATTATTCAAATAGTGTCATTCCCAATGAATTAATAAGCGAAACTTCCTGTAAATACGATAATTATAAAAACCCGTACCGGATTTTCAGTATTTTAGGTTCTCCCGGACTGTTTATGAATGTCAACAATATCATTGAAACGAATCTAATCCGGCATTATGAAGTTCAGGGATTTGACAAATACGCAACCAGCCAAAATACCTACCAGTATAACCATAACGGCTATCCTGTAAAGGTGAATGAAAACGGAAATGAGTTTGAGTATCAATATTGAACGACCCATTCTCAATTTTCGAATACTAAGTTTTCTTTCACATTGTCAATTTTGACAGGTTTATCTGTCAGGACAGATCCTGAAAGAATTTGTTTCGACAATTCGTTGAGGATGTTCTTTTGAATAACACGTTTTACCGGACGAGCGCCAAATTGTGGATCGTATCCCGCGATTGCAAGCCATTCAATAGCCAGACCGCTCACCTGCAATTCAATACCCTGCATTTGGAGCATTTTTTGCAAGTGCTTGATTTGCAGCCGAACCACTTCTAATATTTCGTCCTTTCGGAGAGGTTTGAACACTACCATCTCATCTACACGGTTGATAAATTCGGGACGGATGGTTTGCTTGAGCAGGTTCATCACCTCAACGCGCGTTTCTTCGAGCGTCATGTTCCGTGTGTCGTCGGTAATGCCGTCTAATTTTTCCATGATGAGATGTGAACCGATGTTGGAGGTCATGATGATAATGGTGTTTTTGAAATTCACCGTGCGCCCCTTGTTGTCGGTCAGCCGTCCGTCGTCGAGCACCTGTAGCAGGATGTTGAATACGTCGGGGTGCGCTTTCTCTATTTCGTCGAGCAACACCACTGAATAAGGTTTGTGGCGCACAGCTTCAGTCAATTGTCCACCTTCGTCGTAACCTACATATCCCGGAGGCGCTCCCACCAAACGCGATACCGAATGGCGTTCCTGATATTCGGACATATCAATGCGGGTCATCATATTTTCGTCGTTGAACAGAAATTCTGCCAACGCACGCGCTAATTCTGTCTTTCCAACACCTGTTGAGCCAAGGAAGATAAATGAACCGATGGGGCGCTTGGGGTCTGACAAACCGGCACGGTTGCGGCGCACGGCATCCGCAACAACGGCAATCGCTTCGTCCTGACCCACCACGCGGTTGTGCAGTTCGGCTTCGAGGGTCAGGAGCTTCTCCCGCTCGCTCTGCAACATGCGCGACACCGGTATTCCTGTCCAGCGAGCCACTACTCCGGCAATATCGTCGGAGGTTACTTCTTCCTGTATCAACGCCTTATCCGATTGCTGTTCCTGCAGTCCTTTATTAAACATTTCCATGGAAGCTTCTGCTTCTTTGATTTTACCGTAACGCAATTCGGCTACACGCCCGTAATTTCCTTGTCGTTCTGCCTGTTGTGCTTCTATTTTTAAATTTTCGATTTCGTTTTTGACGCCCTGTATGCGTTCAATCAGGTTGCGTTCGCTTTGCCATTTGGCGCGCAAGCCATTACAGTCTTCGCGCAGGTTGGCTATTTCTTCGCCTAATTGTTTGATTTTCGGCTCGTCGCCTTCACGTTTGATGGCTTCGCGCTCTATTTCCAATTGCTGGATGCGGCGTTCGAGCACATCAATTTCTTCGGGCACAGAATTCATTTCCAACCGCAGTTTTGCCGCAGCCTCGTCCACCAGATCGATGGCCTTGTCGGGAAGGAAACGGTCGGAAATGTAACGTTGCGACAGCTCAACGGCAGCAATCACTGCCTCGTCGCGGATACGCACCTGATGATGCGTTTCGTAACGGTCTTTGATACCGCGTAGAATTGAGATGGCGCTGAGCGTATCCGGCTCATCAATCATTACCGTCTGGAAACGGCGTTCAAGCGCCTTGTCCTTTTCAAAATATTTTTGATATTCGTCGAGTGTGGTAGCTCCGATGGCGCGCAATTCGCCGCGTGCCAAAGCAGGTTTGAGGATATTGGCGGCATCCATGGCACCGTCGCTCCTTCCCGCTCCCACCAATGTATGTATTTCATCGATAAAAAGCACGACAGCACCATTAGAAGCAATTACCTCTTTCACAACGGCTTTCAGTCGTTCTTCAAATTCACCCTTGTACTTGGCGCCGGCGATCAATGTTCCCATGTCGAGCGATAACACCTGTTTGGTTTTCAGATTTTCGGGCACGTCTCCATTAACGATACGGTGTGCTAATCCTTCGGCAATAGCGGTTTTCCCTACACCCGGTTCCCCCACTAATATCGGATTGTTTTTGGTACGTCGCGAAAGGATTTGCAGTACGCGGCGTATTTCCTCATCGCGGCCAATCACAGGGTCGAGTTTGCCGTTGCGGGCACGGTCGTTGAGGTTGATGGCATAACGGTTCAGCGCGTCGAAAGTATCTTCGGCGGTTTGACTGTTCACTTTTGCGCCTTGTCGCAATTCGTCGATGGCTTTTTGCAGTTCTTTTTGCGATACGCCGTTGTCTTTCAACAGTTGCGATATCTGATCGCCGGCATTGAGCAAGCCTGCCAACATGTATTCGATGGATACAAACTGGTCACCTGCATTCTTCGACAGCGTGATGGCCTTTTGCAAAGCCCCGGATGCTTCTCTCGAAAGATATGCCTCCCCGCCGGAAACCTTGGGATATGACGTGATGATGCTGTCGACAACAGCCGAAACACGGTTTACATTAACATTCTGTTTTTTTAGCAAAAACGATACTGTATCTTCTCCCTCTTCAAAAAGCGCTTTCATGAGATGTCCCGTTTCAACTGCCTGATTTCCTTTTTCTTCAGCCAATTGAAAAGCCTTTTCTACGGCTTCCTGTCCTTTTATGGTAAATTGATTCAGGTTCATGTTTTGATTTTTGATTAATGCTTCAAATATTCGGCCAATAGATCAAAGCTGCCATATTGGCAGCTTTGATCTATTGGCTGCCTGATATTTTGTCACATCAGTTATTAGAATATCAATGAATAAAGAAATGAAAAGTTTTTACTCAAAGTCAAGAAAAAAGTATTATCTTTGAATTTTTTTATAAAAAAACGATATTGTGGTGGAACAATATTTTAAAATGAGTAAAATATTTTAAGCGATATGTTCATCAAAAATTATCTTTGTTGTCTGTTTCTGTTAATAACGGTATCTTCCGGCGCCCAGGAACTCCGTTGCTCTATTTCATTGAACACCCAGCAGGTACAGGGTTCCAACCGAAGTGTGTTTCAATCGCTTCAAACAGCCCTCAACGAATTTGTAAATCAGCGTGTATGGAGCAACCATGTATTTACTAACGAGGAGCGCATCGAATGTAGCATGATGCTGAACATCACAAGCGAAGCAGGCAGCGAGTTTTCGGGAACCATAACGGTACAGTCCCGTCGGCCGGTTTTCAACTCTACGTACCCAACCACCCTGATCAATTTTCAGGACAAGGATTTGAGGTTCACTTATGTGGAAGGTCAGCCACTGGAGTTCAGCGATGTTTCCTACATGTCGAACCTCACTTCCATTCTTGCGTTTTATGTATACATCATTCTGGGATTGGATTATGATTCGTTTTCACCGAATGGTGGTACACCATTTTTTCAAAAAGCGGAAACTATTGTTACCAATGCGCAACAGTCGCCTGAACGCGGCTGGAAGGCATACGAGGGCAATTACCGTAACCGTTACTGGTTGGTGCAAAACCTGTTAGACGATCGTTATCGGGGTGTTCGCGAATTCATGTACAAATATTATCGTATGGGACTCGATCGCATGAGCAGCCGTCCCAACGAAGCACGTGCCGATATAGCCGAATATCTCAAACTTTTACAGGATGTATACCGTCGTAAACCCGACCCGTATCTTTTCCTTTTGCAGATTGTATATGACGCCAAATCCAACGAATGGGTCGATATTTTTAACAATGCCACCCCCGATGAACAATCAAGAGTGGTAAGGCTTTTGAAAGAAATTGATCCACCAAATATTTCGAAATACGATAAAATAACCCAATAGTTTCAAGTTTAATTTTTTTAAGTTTAATGTTATGAAAATAAGTTTGTTAAAATTGTTTGTGTTGCTGGTGGTAGTGGCAACGTTTGGATCATGTGTCGTGGGCAAGAAGAAATTCGTTGCCTCGGAAAGCGGGCGTTTAAGCGCCGAAGAACAGGTAAGATCATTAACAGCTACTGTTGATGAGAAAAATAACACCATTTCCGGACTGGAAAGAAGGTTAGCGGGTTTGATGTCGGATACCACCCGTCTGGGTAAGGACATTCGCGAAATGCAGAAATTGTTGACTTCCAACATGTCTCAACAGGAACAGATGGACGCTATGCTAAAAAGTCAAAGGGAAACTCTGGCTGAGCGCGAACGCACCATCAACGATCTGAAGGCAATTATCCAAAATCAAAATGACATGGTCAACGGCTTGCTCAAACAGGTTACCGATGCCTTGACCGGATTCAGTTCGGAAGAGTTGACCGTTCAGATGCGCGACGGAAAGGTTTATGTGGCCATGTCGGATAAACTGTTGTTCAGGTCAGGTAGCGCAGATGTGGAAAAACGTGGAAAGGAAGCGCTCGCCATGCTTGCCAATGTATTGATCATGCAGCCGGAAATTGACATGTTCATTGAAGGCCACACGGACAATGTACCCATCAAAACCGCCCGCTTTACCGACAACTGGGATTTGAGCGTGCTTCGTTCCACATCGGTAGTTCGCATTCTTACTGTGGAATACAAAGTGAATCCCTCGCAAATCATCCCCTCGGGACGCAGTCAGTATTTTCCGATAGCCGACAACACTACCCCCGACGGACGTGCGAAAAATCGCCGCACAGAAATTATCCTCTCACCCAAACTCGACAAACTCTTCCAGATGCTGAACGAGTATCAGGCTCTGTAACGTTGGTTAATACATCCCACTGTTACGATGGTCGCCATGTTGCCGCACTGTCCGTTTTAGCGGAATGGACATGCCATCGGTTGTTTCCAACCAGTCATACAATTCGGCAGTCAATTGCCTGATGGTTTCCTGATGTTCGGGTGCGGCAATCAGATTACGGATTTCATAAGGATCGTTCTTCAGATCGAAAAACTCGTTGGTATCCCAGATCCCGTGATAACGGATCAGTTTGTATTGGTCAGTACGCACGCCGTGCATGGTGGGCGTTTGCGGAAAGTCATACTCCCAATAGTATTCGTAGAAAATACGGTCGCGCCAGCTTACCTGTTTTTCTTCCATCAATGGGATAAATGAATCGCCGCTCATGTGTTCGGGTTTTTGCAAACCGGCCATTTCGAAGATGGTAGGAGCGATGTCAATGTTTTGTATCATTTGTTCAACCACTATTCCACCTTTGCACAATTCGGGGCAACGCGCTAACATGGGCACACGCACCGATTCTTCGTAAAAATGACGTTTGTCAATCAAACCGTGTTCACCCCAGGCAAAGCCATTGTCGCCCATGTAAATAACCAATGTTGATTCGGCTAATCCGGCTTCTTCCAAATAATCCAACACTTCACCAATACTGTCATCCAGGCCGCGCAACGCTTCGCAGTAACGAATTACATTGGCTTCCCACGGTTCGCGGCCATGATAAGCGTAATCTACACCGTGCCAACTTTCGCGCTGAGCTTTTACCCAGTCGGGGTGCATCTCATCTCCGAAATAATCAGTGCCCGAAGCCGCTTTTCCCGTTTTCGGGTTTATGGTCGGCAGTTCCTTGATCCCATATTGAGGCGTATGAAAACTCTCAGGTAAAGGCAGTTTTTCTTTGGCGTAACAACCCGCATGACGTTTGGCAGGCGAAAAATTATCGTGTACCGCTTTATGCGACAGGTACACAAAGAATGGCTGCCCGTTTTTCTGTTGTTTCATCCAATTGATGGCATGTTCTGTGAGAAGGTCTGTGATGTAAGTACTGTCTTTATATTCCACCTGTTGGCCGTTGATATTGAGCGTGGGATTGTAATATACGCCCTGTCCCCTGAAACTTTCCCAATGGTCAAATCCGGGACGCGGTTCGTCGGTGTCGTGTCCCATGTGCCACTTTCCGAAAAAGGCAGTCTGATAACCTGATTTTTGCAAATATTGCGGGAAAAAAGTCAAACCTTCGGGTACTGGAGCCGAATTGTCCACAACGGTATGCTGATGCGAATACATACCTGTAAGAATGGATGCCCGGCTGGGCGATGAAAGTGAGGTGGTAACGAAAGCGTTTTGTAAATATGCGCCTTCTCGCGCCAACCTGTCCATGTTAGGCGTTTCTAAAAAGGGCACACGTCCTGTAAAGCCCATAAAATCATAACGGTGATCGTCGCTGAGGATAAAAATGACATTACGCTGCTTGCCGGCATCGGGTAATTTCGGTAAATCTAACGATGGCTTTCCACCTCCTGCTCCGCATGATACAAGTGCAGGAAGTAAACCAAGATACTTAAAATGATAATTTTTCATGATAATTAATATTATATGTGGGTGCAAAAATAGAAAAATGATTGTTTCATCCATAGTTTTTCATATTTTTGACCCGTTAAGTCTTATATTTTTCTGTATGAAAAAATTTTTATCTTTCTTATGGCTGGCACTCATATTGGCATCGTTGGCGATGGTCGAATCGTGCGTTCCCTGGCCAAAATTCAGGGAGCAAAAAAAGAAACTGACGAATTATGAACAAGAAAACAACGATCTGATTTCGGTAAACGAGCAATTGACAGTGAGCAACACTGAACTGTTAGCCAGTATTAAGGCGTACAAAACAGACCTGGATGCAATGGTAGCCGATTCGATGCAGCGAGTACTGGAAATTGACGCATTGAAAAAGAATAGCCGTCAACTTGAGAACCGTTTACAGGAGTTAAACGCGACCATGGATGTATTAAAAAAAGGTTCGGAACGCGAGGCGTCCAAGTTGATGATGCAGATAGAAGGTATACAGGGCGATCTTCAAGCCCGCGAAACCGAGTTAGCGAAACTGTCGCAGGAGATGGACGAAAAGCAGCTCAGTCTGCTGGCGATGGAGCAGGAGATGGACAAACGCAACCGGCGTTTGATTGAGTTGGAGCGGATCATCTCTCGGCAAGACTCTGCTGTACGCGCACTCAAAAACAAGGTGTCGGCAGCGCTGGTAGGGCTTGAGAACAACGGACTAACCGTGACCATGCGTCAGGGGAAAGTATATGTATCTCTTGATGAAAAATTGCTGTTCAAATCGGGCAGCACAGTGGTAGACCCTGCTGGTGTGAATGCCCTGAAGAAGCTGGCGGTGATACTGGAACAGAACCCCGACATCAGCATTACCATCGAGGGACATACTGATAATGTGCCGTTGACAGCGAGCGCTTCGATGCAGGATAACTGGGATTTGAGTGTGAAACGGGCGACATCGATTGTCCGTATCCTGCTTCAAGACGCCAGAATCTCTCCTGCACGCCTTACCGCAGCCGGACGTGGCGAGTTTGTGCCTGTTGATGCCACCAATACACCTTCAGCCCGGCAGAAAAACCGCCGCACCGAAATCATCCTCATGCCCAGGCTCGACGAACTGTACCAAATGCTGGAATGATATGGTACAAATAGGCTCAACGATTGTTTCGTTGGATATATTCGAAAAGCAATTCGTTTGTCATCTGTCAGACTGCAAGGGGATGTGCTGTGTGTACGGTGAATCGGGTGCACCGATCGCCGATGACGAAATAGCCATCCTGCAGGAAGCATATCCGAAGGTGAAACCTTACATGACCCCCGCAGGTATTGCGGTAGTGGAGCAAAAGGGTGTGTACGATACCGATTTTGACAACGAAAAAGTGACGCCTCTAATTGGCGATGGCGAGGATTGCGTATATTCCGTCAACGAAAAAGGCGTTTATTATTGTGCCATCGAAAAGGCGTTTATGAATGGTGATACAGGTTTTCGTAAACCCGTTTCGTGCCATCTTTACCCGATACGCATCACAAAATACAAAGCCTTCGAAGCCGTGAACTACCACTGTTGGAACATTTGCAGCGATGCTTCCGAATATGGGAAAAAGAAAGGAATACCGCTGTATGTATTTCTTAAAGAACCACTGATCAGGAAATACGGCGCCGAATGGTATGAGCAGTTGTGTTTGGCAGCAGTTATCCATCGCGGGGCATAACTGAAATATGTGCCAATTATTTCATTTCTGTACAACACATAAAATAAATTTTATACCTTTGCATCGAAGAAATTTGATGTAATGACAACACCAGAAAAAATTAAATGTTTGATTATCGGATCGGGACCTGCCGGATATACTGCGGCTATCTATACAGCACGCGCCAATCTTGTACCAGTAGTTTTCACCGGTATGCAGCCCGGGGGCCAGTTAACCACCACCACCGAAATTGATAATTTCCCCGGTTATCCTCAAGGCGTTACCGGACAACTGATGATGGACGATCTTCAGAAACAGGCCGAACGTTTCGGCGCCGATGTCCGTTTTGGCACTGTGTCGGAAGTTGATCTGGACAAACGTCCATTTGTGATTACTGTTGATGGTGAAAACCTTATCGAAGCAGAAACACTGATCATTGCTACCGGCGCTACCGCTAAATATCTTGGGTTGCCTTCCGAAGAAAAATTCAAAGGTTTCGGAGTTTCAGCCTGTGCTACCTGTGACGGTTTTTTCTACCGTGGAAAGGATGTTGCCGTAGTGGGAGGTGGCGATACAGCCTGTGAAGAAGCGCTCTATTTATCCGGTTTGTGCCGCAAAGTATACATGATTGTTCGTCGCGATGAACTTCGTGCATCCAAAACCATGCAAGGCAGGGTATTTGACACACCCAACATTGAAATCCTGTGGAAAACCCAAACAAAGGAAGTACTGGGTGACCAAACCGTTACGGGCGTGATGCTCTCTACAAAAGATGGTGACCGAATACTTGACATCGACGGTTTTTTCCTCGCTATTGGGCATCATCCCAACTCCGAGTTATTCAACCGGTGGTTGGATACAGACGCTAATGGCTACATCAAAACCATACCCGGATCGTCAAAAACCAATGTAGAAGGCGTTTTTGCCTGCGGCGACGTGCAGGATGCCCTTTACCGGCAAGCCGTAACTGCAGCGGGAAGCGGATGTATGGCCGCTATAGACGCAGAACGTTACCTGTCGGAAAAGAAACTCTCGACTATTTGAAAATGTATCATATTTTATTTTACGTTTTTTTAAGATATTATTTCCATTAGAATATTTATCTTTGCCTCGTTTTTAAAATTAAATCATCATTTCACGAATGAAAAAACAGATATTATTTCTTATACCCGCTATTATCGGGGTGTGTTTATTGATTTCCTGCAAAAACCAAAAAGCGCCGGAACAGACAGAACAAACAGGTACTATTGTATCCCAAACAATCCCTTCCGTATCTGACGGCAGTATTGTGTACGTCGAACTCGATTCCTTAACTGCGAATTATTTGATGACGAAAGATTTGGCAGCAGAATTGGAAGAAAAAATGAAAAAGTTGGATGCTGATTTTGCCAACAAGCAGAGAACATTCCAGAACAATGTTAAGGATTACGAGAACAAGGCGACGAAAGGACTTGAAACCCGTGCAAAGTTGGCCGAAATGGAACAACAACTCAACGTTGAACAACAGAGTCTGGTACAATTGAATGAAAATTACCGGATGGAAATGGCTGAAGAACAATCTGTTATGCAGCGGAAGATACTTCAAGCGATTATGGATTATCTGAAAGAGTACAACAAGGAAAAGGGGTACAGGTATATCTTGGGAAATGCTTTCGACGCAAAAATTTTGTATGCCGATCCTGCGCTTGATATCACCGCATCGGTTTTGGAAGGCATCAATGCAAAGTACAAAGCAGAACAGAAAAAATAAAACATTGTAAGATATGTAATTGCAAGATGTTAAGACGAGTAGGAAACCCTCTTAATTCTCAATTCTCAATTCTCAATTCTCAATTCGTCTTATCCACTGCCTATTTTGCTCCGATACAGTATTATTCAAACTTGATTCGGTATAATCCAGTCATCATCGAACGGTATGAGCATTACAACAAGCAGTCGTACCGTAACCGCTGTACAATATATTCGGCCAATGGCTTGCTGGATTTGGTGGTTCCGGTAGTGAAAGCCAACAAACCTAAAATTTCTATCAACGAGGTTGAAATCTCTTACGACACGCTTTGGCAAAAAATGCATTTCAAATCCATCGAATCGGCTTACCGGCGATCGCCGTTCTACGAATATTATATTGACGACTTGTTGGTGTTTTTTAATTATCGATATCGTTATCTTTATGAGTTCAACATGCATATTCTGCGAACGGTTTGCGGTTTGATGAAAATACCGTTCCAAGTGCAGGAAAGTGATGAATACATCCACTCCAGAGAAGGATTTATCGACATGAGAAACAGTATACATCCAAAAATTAACAGGAAGGACAAAGATACTGGTTTTGTTCCACCACATTATACGCAGGTTTTTTCCGGCAAATGGGGATTCAAGCCCGATTTGAGTATATTGGACTTATTGTTCAATATGGGACCGGGAGCGAAAGATTTACTATAGCCTTGTATATTTGGATCGGAAATCTTTTGCGACCTGCATGTATGCGATGCAGCAGACAAAGCCTTCAAACATCACGGTTTTCGCGACGGAAATCCGTGGAATACTTCTATACAGTACAAGGACAATTGTCGCGTACCAATGCAGCCAGCGAAGCCACAAATGGTTGGTGTATGGACAAATATTGTCCAAAACTTATTTTCACGGGCAGTTTATCAAACTTTAATCAAAAATCAAAAAATGAGTGTGGAAAAAAGAAAAAATGTTACTTTTGCAAGGATTATTTTAGCATAAAATAAAACATCAAGATAGTTCAAATGCAGATAAAGATCAGTTATTTCATACTTGTACTGTTCTTCGTGTATTCATTACCAACCAAGAGTAATGACAGGTTACAGCGGGGGCTTTATTTTCATGCATTTGAAGTAGACAAAGATAAACGTACTTGTTTGGACTTGACGCCCACAAAACCTTTGGTGTTTCATCAAGGTTTTTCGATGGAATTCGAAATCAATTTGCGAAGTTACATCCAAACTTTCGGATATGTATTCCGTATTATTTGCAACGATACAATCAATGTGGATTTTTTAGCCAATATCACATCAGTTACAACCAATTTTTCAATAGTCATCAAGAATCGAACTGTAATTCAATACAAAAATTCAGAAATAGGGGATTCCATTGAAAATACCTGGATAAAAGTACAGTTTGCATTCGATCCTGTCGGCAACACTATTATGTTTTCATTAAATGGAGTCAAAAAAGAAACAATGTACACATTGAAGGACTTGAATCGCTTTGATGTGTATTTTGGTGGAAACACGCATGGGATTTTTTCGACTACCGACATCACCCCTATGACCGTGAATAACATTCGTTTTTACAATGAGAAAAAGAAATTGGTACGACATTGGGAGTTGATCAATCATTTATCGGATGTAGTATATGACGAATGTGTTTTTGCCATGGCAACGGTAAAAAATCCGGTTTGGGAAATCGACCGTCATGCAAAATGGGAAAGGAGAAAAACTATGGTGTTTACAGAACAAAACTGCCAGACTGCATTTGATCAAAACGAAGATTGTTTTTATTTTGTAGGCAACAAAAGGATATTTGCATACAACATGAAAGGGCAAAAAACTGATACTATTGAAATATTAGCAGGATCTTCTTTCAACATTGATCGATCAGAACAGATCGTTTACGACCCGAATTGTCATGAATTGCTATCTTATGATTTTGAAAGTAAACGTTTAGTCACTTTCGATTTTAATTCCCGACATTGGAACAATTTTAACGACACCGTAATCATCTCGCGATATTCGCACCATAGTCGCTTATACATTGCCGGTGACAGTTTGCTTGTGATCTTTGGCGGTTACGGGTTTCACCGTTACAACAGCACATTTTACAAATGCAGAATAATCAATAATATATGGGAAATTACCGATCTGTCACAGTCTATACCGCCTCGCTATCTGGGCGCTATGGGACGTTTGGAAGACAGAGAATTGTTATACTTTGGCGGATACGGAAATGAATCGGGCTTACAGGAAGAGTTTCCTCGAAATTATTACGACTTGTTTTCGATCAATATTGACAATGTTGATGTGAAGAAAATATGGGAACTATCCAATCCAGATGAACATTTTACCAATTCCAATTCACTGGTCATTAACAAAGACAACAGAAAATTTTACGCACTGGCTTATCCCAACAAACGTTACGCTTCGGTGATCAAACTGCATGAATATATGCTCGACAAGCCTGAATATCGTATTGTTGGCGACTCCATTCCTTATTATTTCAATGATATTGAATCATATTGCGATTTGTTCCAGAGTTCGGACAGTTCTGAATTATATGCAATTACCCTGTATGCAAAAGGGAATAGTTTCGAAGTCAATATTTATTCCATTGCTTTTCCTCCATTGTGTCTCGACGAAATTGCACAGTATCCGCCATCTCCTTCGAACCATTGGTTATGGCTATTCGTACTACCGATTGGCTTAGCGGTTTTTTTCATCATTTACCTTTACCGGAAAAGAAAAAATAGCCAAACAGTTACAGTTTTCAGCAATGAACCAGCCCACGAAAATGATGAAGCCCCCATTGTATACGATCATCTTTTTGATAAACTTAAACCATTATCTATTAACTTATTGGGAAATTTTCATCTTGTAGACAGCAACCGGAATGAGATTACCAAAAACCTTACCCCTACCACTACACAATTGTTATTGTTGCTTTTGCTGTCGACCATCAAAAATGGAAAAGGAATTACATCTCAGGAACTGAAGAGAATATTATGGTTTGATAAAGACGACGACAGCGCTCGCAACAACCGCAATGTATATGTCAACAAATTGCGGACTATTTTAAAGCCATTCGTTGAAATCAAAGTGGTGAATAATAAAGGTTATTGGACGATTCAATTCGAAAAGACTGTTTTTTGTGATTATGAAAAGGCATTGGTTTTGATGAAAATGCTGCAAGCCGGCGAACAGTTCAACAAAAAATTGATCGTCGAATTGGTAGACATTGCTTTGAAAGGAGCGCTTTTACCATTTGTGCAACAAACGGAATGGCTTGAATCGTACCAATCGGATTATTCCAGCTACTTGATCGAATGTTTACTGAAGTATAGCAAGCACGAAGAAGTGAAAACCGATTTGTTGTTGCTGTTGAAAATAGCCGACGCGATTCTGTTGCACGATAATATCGACGAAGATGCCATCAAACTTAAATGTTACGCCTTGTTTCAATCAGGTCGAAAAAACCATGCATTACAGGCATTCAACAAATTTACCGCCGACTACAAAAATCTGTTGGCCACGAATCATCAATTATCTTTTGAGGAGTTGGTCAGGCAAGTGTAGCTCTTATTTAATATTTTTGTTTTTTTTATTTTTTTTGCAATTTTAAGCGAATTATTAATCGTTTCGTTAATTATGTTGTTTTTATTTTGCGTGAAAATAATCATTAAACCCAATTGTCTATGGAGGAATTAATAACGTGATAATCAAGAGAATAATCAACAGATTTTTAATTATTTTAATTTAATGAACTAAATAACAGTGTTTTATGCAAAAAATATCATTTATACTCCGGGAACTATTTTCCCAAATTTTTAAAAAGGGTGTTTACATATTTATCATCATGGTGCTGGTTAGCCAAATACCAATATGGGCAGCCGGTGATGATGCGATGAAAGCACCTGAAAGTCAACAGATAACGATTACAGGCACAGTTACTGATAACGACGAACCAATGCCTGGTGTGAACGTGATCATCAAGGGAAGCAGAGTGGGTGTGACCACCAACATCGACGGCAAATATCAGATTAATGTACCCGATTCCGAATCTGTCCTGCAGTTCTCATTTGTGGGATATATCACCGTCGAAGTTACGGTGGGCATCCAGCGTGTCATAGATATTGGTATGACCGAAGACGCCCAGCAGATTGAAGAAGTGGTGGTGACCGGCTACGGTTCGCAAAAAAAGGCCACCTTGACCGGTTCCATAGCTACAGTCAGCAATAAAGAATTGGTGGTGACCAAAAACGAAAACGTGGTCAATATGCTGGCAGGAAAAATGCCCGGCCTGCGTATAACCCAGAGAACCGCACAACCGGGCGCCTACAATACAAAAATCGACGTGCGCGGTTATGGCGCCGACCCTTTGTTTGTGGTGGATGGAGTACCACGAGACAAGGACTATTTCTCCCGTATGGACTCGGAAGAAATTGAATCCATTTCTCTGTTGAAAGATGCTTCCGCTGCCATTTACGGACTGCGCGCTTCTAACGGGGTAATGCTGATTACTACCAAAAGCGGCGTGGCGCAGGACGGGAAGGTAGACATCTCCTATAATGGAAATGTATCCCTTCAACAGATGATTTATGTTCCCGACACTTATACCCAATATGAGTGGATGACGTTACGTAATGAGCAGCAATGGAAAAATCTCGACTGGCAAAACTATTGGCAGGGTACCTCAAGAACTCCGGTGCATAGCCCTGAAGAACTTGAAGCAGCCAAGAACGCCCCTGAATATAACTGGCAAAAAAAAGTGTTTCGGGAGTTTACCCCGCAAACGCAGCACAATTTGACCGTCAATGGCGGTAGCGACAAGTTGCGCTATTATTTCAGTTTGGGTTATCAGCGGCAGGACGGATGTTATTCGAGTGGTTCATTATGGGCTGATCGTTGGAACTTCCGTTCGAATGTGGACGCCAGGATCACCCAACGGCTCAGCACCAGGGTGTCTATTGGTACAACGCTGGGCAACCTCCACGAGCCTAACGGCGGACTGTGGGACGTGTATAAAGCTGCCTGGGTGTCTATTCCCGGAACGCCGTTTTATGCCAACGACGACCCGGAATATCTCAACGGATATACCCAGTATAACCCCGAATATACCAATCTGATTGGCAAAATGGATGCTGATTACGTGGGTGAATTCCACAAAAAGGATCGACGCATGAACGGATCTTTAACCCTCACTTATGAAATACCTGGAGTTAAAGGGCTGTCAGTAAGAGCATTTTACGATTACTACCTCAGATTGGAAGACGAAAGCAGATTTCAACAAAAGTACGAAACGTACAGATACTTCCCTGATACCAAAAGTTACGTAGTTCAGAAAATAGAAAACAACGACGATAAAAAGTTGCGAAATAATATTCGGCGCAGGTTCGATTACGGAAAGGATACGAACATGCAGTTGCAAATGATCTACAACAACCGTTTTGGTGTGCACTCGGTAGGCGCTACGGTGGTGTATGAAGAAATGTATTCGGAATGGGAAAATTTTTCCGCCCAGCGTTATTTAACATTGAATACGCAGTACCTGTTTGCAGGCGATTCAGAAGGTCAAACGGGTAGCGGCGGCACTCCTGGCGATCGCTCGCAAAGATCATGGATCGGAAAATTCAATTACGATTATTCCGGTAAATACCTGATCGATTTCGTCTTCCGTTACGACGCCACCTCAAGATGGCCCAAAGATAAGCGCTGGGGGTTCTTCCCGGGCGTTAGTCTGGGGTATCGCATCAGCGAAGAAGGTTTTATCAAAAATAATTTCGACTTCGTTTCCAATATCAAAATCAGAGCATCGTATGCCATTCTGGGTAGCGAAGAGGGCATGAGCCACAGTTATCCTGAAATCTTCTCGGGATATGATTCATGGGACAGAGGAGGATGGTTTTTTGAAGACGGCGTACCGACACAGGGTGTTCGTCCTACCGCCATACCCAACCTCTATTTGACCTGGGTAGACGTAACCTCAAAAAATATAGGGATGGATTTTGCCTTCCTTAACAATAAACTGTACGGTAGCTTTGATTTCTTCCAGCGCGATCGCGACGGTTTGCTTGCAACCAGTCAGGCGATAGTGCCGAATACAGTAGGCGCCACCATGCCGCGCGAAAATCTCGAAGCCGACCAAAACTTCGGTTGGGAAATAGAATTGGGACACCGCAACACTTTCAACGATCTCAACTATTACGTTTCGGGACAGATGTCGTTCACCCGCAGAAAATGGATCAGAAAAATGGAAGAACCTGCCAGCCACTCGTATGACCACTGGCGCAACCGCTATTCCGGACGTTATCATAATGACGACTTTTGGTGGGGACAGGAATCGGGAGGCATGTTTACCAGCCTGGATGAAATACGCTCTTTCGAACTACCCATGGGACAAGGCACCTTACCCGGCGACTGGTGGAGGGAGGACTGGAACGGCGACGGCGTTGTTAACGGCGACGATGATCATCCCATCGCTACCAAAGGACTGCCCTATTTCAACTATGGTGCGTCGTTGGGTGCAAGTTACCGATTGCCCTTTGGCACATTCGACCTGACTGCACTGTTTCAAGGTGCATACAAGGTATATACGCAGTTAAGCGAAGTTTTCGTAGAAGCATTGCCTTTCGGTGGTCAAGGAAGTTTGAACTGGTTTATGGACAGATGGCATCCGGTTGAAGGTTCAACTGACTGGTTTCACCCTGATACCCAATGGGTTTCAGGGTATTATCCGATTACTGGTAACGGCGGGCGTCGGGAAGGTACCAACCAGGTCATGAACGCATCCTACTGCCGGTTAAAAACCTTGGAAATAGGATACAGCCTGCCCAACGTTGCATTGAACAAGACAAAAATTGAGGACTTGAGGGTATATTTGAGTTTTTACAATCTGCTTACCTTTACCCCGCTACGCAATATTGACCCCGAACGTCCGAGTTCGGAAGCGCGGGCAGGAGGTTCGGATGGAGGCGCAAATAACATGTATGTATATCCCAATAACAAAACCTATACCATTGGACTTAGTATCAAATTTTAAATCAATAATATTATGAAAAATATAAAGTATATAATAATATGTATAACCATTTTTGGTATAGGTTTCAATTCATGCGTTGATTTGGATCTGAAACCGAAAGGACAGTATTCCGAAGCCGAATTTTTCGGCACCGAAGGCGGAGTGACCCTCTTCTTTACCACCATATACGGTTACTTGCCCATAGAGGATTTTCACTATATGCACAGTAATGATGGCGGTTACCGTAATAAAAACGGCGATGATGCATGGAGTACGTGGGAAGCGCCCAAACAAATGCTGCAGAAACATGCCGCCGAGTTTATCAATAGCTGGGACCCGCGTCTGAATAACGACGGCCCTAATTATTGGCCCTACGACCGTATTCGCGAAATAAACACATTCATCGCTTCTTTTGAAGATTACAGAAGCGAATTTTCCGAAGACGTCTATAACGCGCTGATGGGTGAAGCGTATTTCCTGCGCGCCTTTCTCTATTCGGGAATGGTAAAACGTTTCGGTGGAGTGCCCATCATCAAGGAAGTACAATATCCCAACCAGCCGTTGGAAGAATTGCAGTTGCCGCGAAACACCGAGTATGAGTGCTGGAAGTTTATTCAGGAGGATTTGGATTTTGCCATAGCCAATATGAGCAAGGAAAAAGACATGTATCGGGCCAACAGGTGGACGGCGCTTATCCTGCAATCGCGACTGATGCTCTATGCCGGTACCATTGCCAAATACAGTCAGTATTTGAATTGGGATGGTTTAGAAGCATACGACGGTGGTTTTGCCTGTATGAAAGGGAATGAGGATAAAGCCAACGATTTTTTTCAGGCTGCTTACGATGCCGCCAAGGAACTGATTGACGATGGTCCGTATGAACTCTACAATGCGTTGCCTAATGACAGGGCAACAAATTTTCATCGCCTGTTTTTGGACAAAGGTTCTTCTGAAACCATCCTGACCAAGAACTATGTGCATCATGACGAATTTCCCAGAGAAGCCTATCTGATAGGACACAGTTGGGACGCACTGATGTTGCCGAATTGGACGGGAATGTCGGGCTTTGTGGGCAGCAATAACTATCCCTGTTTGGATATGATGCGCCTCTATGAAGGTTTCCCCGAACTGAACAATGAAAACGGTACGCCAAAACGATGGGATACCCGTTATCAAATGTTTCAGGAAAACGAATTGGAACCCCGTATGCGCGGTTGCATGTATTTCAACGGCGACAAGATACGCGGCGCTACTTTCGACCTGCAACGGGGCGTATACAGATCATTCACATGGAAGGGCAGGATAGTGGACGAATTTGGAAACGAAACAGGCGACATCATTAACGGTTCTGACAGCGAAACGCCCAACGCGCCGGCTACAGCATCGGGAGGAAACCGCTATGTAACAGGTACCAGAGACGCCAAAACCTCTGCCGCCGATGGTGAAATACCGATATTGGGCAATCATGGAATGGCTAAGGCAGGTGGAGAAAATAATAACCTTACCGGAGGTTTTGTCAGAAAATATGTGAAAGAAGACGAAGGTTTTATACCCGCCGAGCACAACAACTTTCAGCATTGGGTCGCATTCAGACTTGGCGAAGCCTACCTCAACCTTGCCGAAGCCGCTTACGAACTCGGTTTGAAAGATGAAGCCAACAAGGCAATACGGGCTATCCGCGAACGGGCAGGCTGTAAAAAATTGGACATCTCCGAAGATATAGCAGATGTAAACCGCTATGAACTCGAAAAAACAGAAGAAAACTATGGCGTTGGCAAAATGCCCGTAGGACTTCAGTTCATACGCGACGAGCGCAACCGCGAACTCTGGGGCGAAAATCACCGCTGGTGGGATATCCGCCGCTGGAGAACAGCCGACCGAGTACTCAATCAATGGAGACCCAGAATCATTTCCTGTTACTACGTCATCAACGAAGGTAAATATATCTACCTTGACGAACAGGAAATGGACGCCCGCTCATGGACTTTCGAAAAGAAAGCCTACTATCAGGGTATTTCCGACGGCGAAATCAACAGAAACCCCAGACTTTTGCCACGAAATCCGCTTCGTTAATGTTTTACTTTTTAAAAATCGAAAATATCATGAAAAAAATATTGTGTTTATTGATAGGCGTTACACTGTTGAGTTTACCCTCATGTTTCAAATTGGACAATTGGGACGCTCCCGATTGTACTTTCAAAGGTACGGTGTATGACGAATATACCGGAGCGCCGGTACTCGCCTCGCAAAACGACTGGCAAATACGTATCTGGGAACGCACGTGGAAGGGACACGAGGGTGGTGCCGTCTCGCATCAGGAACTCCGTATCCAGCAGAATGGTACCTATCAGAATACCAAACTCTTTGCAGGTACGTACGACATGTATCCTTACAACGGACCGTTCTGGCCGGTGGATACGGTCAAAAATGTTGTCTTGAAAAATCAAACCGAACAGAACTTTACCGTAGCGCCCTATCTGCGAATTGTGGATTTTACGCAGGTAGCTTTTTGGGACGGGAGTAGATCAAGGTATGATCTGATGCTAAGATTTAAAGTGCAAGTACCCAAAGATGCCAACGGAAATGTCGTTTTGTCAAAAAACGGAAATCCGCTTCCCCTCTTAAACGAAGTACGACCTTTTCTCAGCCTGAGCCACTGGTGCGGCGGCGGTGAAAACTCTTACCTCAATTTTCCTGAATATACCACTGCCCTGACACTCAGAAATCCCGACAAAACATGGCAGGAAATATTTTCCGAGCCTTTCAAGATAGGGCAAACAGATATTCCTGCCGGTAACGGTGAAGATACTTCAGGTTATTTTACCATCAATGTGCCTGTTAAAGCCGACTATACGTATTATGTGCGAATAGGCGGCAGAGTGAAAGACGCATTCGAAAAGTGGAACTACTCGGAAATTGTTAAACTCGAATTACCGGAACCGGGAGTACCTATCGTATCTTTTGATTAACCTGTAAGGAGCGCTCCTTTACGCCAAAGGAGCGCCCTCTTTTTTCAAAGCATTTTTTTGACGGTCAACCTTTAAATTTTAATTTAAATTTTTTAATTTTGTTTTTTTAGTATTCTTAATTTTTATCCTTTAAATCGTCCAGCGCAGGACGTTAAAGTCTGCAAAAACAACATGAATGTAAATCTAATAAAATGGAGTAAACGATGGCTTTTAGCCATTGTGGGAGTATTCGCTTTTGCCTTGAGCGGAGCGCAAGCCCAGGAAGCAAAAATCTTTACGATTAAAGATTTCAACGAGGAAGGTCATGCAGAGGCTATATGCAAGACTGCGAGATTCTTTTCGGTAAGTCCGGAGGGCAAATTGGTATGGGTGGAAGAAGGACCTTTCATGAATTCAATGTGGTATCAAATACCTGTTGAAGGCTCTGAAACCGACTTTTATCTTAAAAACGTTGCTACAGGGCAATATGTTTACCGCGGTTACTTAACCGAAGGCGCAGAAGAAGGTGACGAGGGTTTCTCAACAAATCAGGAAACCAAGGGTTGGAATTGGGATTTCGCGTATCTTTCCGATGAAATTGCAGTGGGAAAAGAGGAGTTTTTTCAATTCCGCGCACTACCGGCAAGATGGGGCTGGGCGACAGACCTGACCAATGTTGCCGGCGCTATCTGGGAAAATCACGGAGAAGAAACTAACCCGGCATTTGGCTTTGTTATCAACGGTCAGCACAAACAAACCCCAGGCATTAATGGCGCTATTACAAATGTTGGCGGTGCTTTAGCCTATCCTGCTGCCGGTATCATGAGATGTACGGATAATGGACAACAAGGGAATGCCTGGACATGCGTTCACTTCGATGAAGTTTCCAGTACCGAATTTATCAAAAGTAAAGTTACTATCGAAACGCCGAGCGCCACAGAAAACCTGTTAGCAGATGACGGCGAAGGTAATTTGATATGGACCGGTATGAAAAAGGCGGATCCAAATTTATCTGCCTGGTACATCATACCTGTTGACCCTGCAGAACCTGATGGTGATTTTTACATCAAGAATGCAAGTTCCGGAAAATATATCTATCGCGAAGGAACAGTAACTATTCCTTGTGGAGGAGATTGGGATCATGAGCCGGCTCTTCTTTCAGAAGAAAATGAAGGAACTGACAATTTCGTTTTCCGTTATGTTTCCTGCCAGGATGTTCCTTTTGGCGACCAATGGGGCGGTCGCGGATGGTTGGTTAATATGTTAGACGCTGACGAAAGTCTTGATGGTAAACCTTTCCCTTCAAAAGGTTCGGCAATTTGTCTACAAGGCGGTCCTGGCGACCATGACTGGTTTCCCGATGCACAGATTGGCGCAATAAACGATGGTAGCAATTATTGGACAACTATAAAATTAGGTGTTCCAGCCGAAATAATGTACTACAAAGTTGAGTTTGACCCGAATAATGGAGGCGCTAAGTTTTCGCAAAGCGTAGCGGAAGATGGCACAGCTACCCAACCTGCCAAGCCAACGCGCAACGATTATGATTTCCTTGGCTGGTTCTTGGATGAAGAAGATGAAGAAGCCTTCGATTTCGATACTCCGATAACCGAAGATATCACACTGATAGCCAAATGGGAATACAATCCGGCGCCAATAGTAGACCGTCCTGAAAGAAAGGTGCGTATTCTTAACTGGGGTAATAACTCCGGTATAGATGGTCAATTTATCACTTATGCATATTTGGGTGAGAATGAAGATGGTAATTTGGAATGGATACAGGCTGATCCTGAAAACATCAATGATTATACCGCCTGGATTGAAATTCCTGTGGAAGGTTCAAACGAACTGAATTATTATAAAAATGCAGCCACCGGTAAGTACATCTATAGAGGTTTTAGACTGAACGAAGATGATACTCCCAAATATCCCGGTTTTCCGATTACCAACAATGAAGGTAACCCTGCGTCCTGGCGTTGGGACTATGCTCTTTTGAGCGAGGAAATAGATGAAGAAAACGTTGATTATTATAAATTCTGGCCTATACCTAAATATGAAAATGATGGAAGAAGAGCATGGGGTAATCGCGTGCATTTGGCAAATATGGGAGGCGTTACAGCCGAAAATCCATTTTTGCAAACAGGCGCAGCATTGTATCTTGGTCCCATTAATTCCAATCATGGTGGCGATGCTTTTTTAAAGTATCCAGAGGTTATTATGTCATCATTAGACGGTAATAACGGAAATGTTTGGGCATCAGTACTTATTGAACCCGTATTCACGCAGGTACGTATTCAGGATTGGGACGGCGACGGCAAACCATCGCAATATTTACGGGTGAATTATACGGAAGTACCAGGTGATGATGATGATATTGCTTTCCTGGAATGGTCAAATGAATTTGATGATTATACCATTTGGGAAGAATTACCGGTTGACGGTTCAACCACTGAATTCTACTATCGCAATTATGGTGCATCCAGTAGAAATCATGGTACGGGTGACGGTAAAATAGGCAGTTTCATGTACAGGGAAACAAAAGATTTCGCTGGTGACTGGGGACAGGCAAAAGCGTTGTTATCCGAAAGATATGATGGAACCGATTATTATCATTTCCGCAAGGTGGTAACTCCGGATTGGGGCGGTCATTGCTGGTTGGTGAATATGGCAGATGCCGAATTTGAGGGCGAAACGTTTGTTGATAAAAAAGCGTTTGTTCTCTCCGGCATCAACAAAGACCTGGATTGGATGGATTATGAATATCCTGAAGTTCTGATGCACCTCATGCCCGACAAGGGTAATGCCTGGAGCGCTGTTAAATTTAGCGATGTAGCTCAAACGAGAAACTATACAGTCACATTCAACATGAGCGGCGGCGGCGGAAACCAAAATATTCAAGTGCCGGAGGGCGACCCAATCGAATGTATTAATGATCCTGTCCGCGAAGGTTACACTTTCAGTGGATGGTTCATGGATCAGGAGTGCACAGAGGCTTACGATTGCGCAGACCCTGTTGTGGCAGCTGCTAATATGACGTTTTACGCCAAATGGAATGAAATCGAAGCTCCCAAAGACTGTACTCCCGCCATTAAAACTGTGCGCATTGGTAATTTCCAGGGAGCTACAAATAGTGAAACTGTATTCTGGCCAAGGGCATATTTAAAATGTCTTGAAAAAGGTGAACTGGTATGGTTTGTATATGGAGATCGACCGGAATACGGTGAATCGAACGCTATATTTGGCGCTTTTGGTACAGAGTCAGACTTTGATGCTGCTGATAACTCTACGCTCTGGTATGAAATACCGGTTCCGGGTTCTAACCAGGATAAATATTATAAAAATGTCGAATATGGCTTCTATCTCTGTTTGGATTTGACCTTGGGAGCGAAGTATCCGGCAACTTATGAGGATGAAAATAAAGTAGAACAGCCGCACCCGAAGGCTGGCCAGTTCATGGAACCCAGCGAAGCGTATGAAAAAACAGAAGCCGAGCCATTCCCAAGAGCCGCATGGATGTGGAGAGGCGTTAAAACAAGTAGCTTTAACCACAAAACCGCTCAATACAAATGGCGCCGCTTAGATACAAAAGACTGGGGTTCTCAGGGCTGGGGCGCATGTTTTGTTGGTAATGCCTACGATGTAAAAAATGAAGCACGCTGGGGTGAACGTTCTGCTTTCTATGCCCTCTGTGAACACAAAAGACTGCACACAGAAGCTAATTCTCCTGCTGCTGTTGGTTTTCCCGATCGTAATACGGTTTTTGCCACCACGCTTGGCGGAGATACGCATCTGACGATGGGTAACGCATGGACAGCTGCCAGCGTTTGGGTATCGGAAGAGACATTTCCGAATCCTGATTGCTGCCAGATAGGTGGCGAAAACGTAGAGTGCTGCGGTGGCGATCCGGAATGTGTAGAACCATGCGAAGGTTCTGTATGTGTTTGCGATCCAACAAGTTCGGATTGTGTACAGTATTGCTATCAAAAGATGCAAGATGGAGTACATGATGCAGATTGTTGTGGTATATCCGGCTACTCTCATGCTGACTGTGGATCTACGAGCGCACCCGAGATTGGTTATCTTCAATATTTGAAAGCATTCCCCAATCCAACAAGTAATCTGCTCGCTGTTAGTGGATTGATTGGTGGAGAGATCATCACGGTTTATAATATGAACGGACAGCGTGTATTGAATACCGTCGCTACGGGAGAATTGACGGAAATTTCCGTCAGCCAATTGCCAAAAGGCGCTTACATTGTTAAGGTGTCTACCGGCAGAGGTGAATGGTCAACGAAATTTGTTGTTAATTAATTATTTGTTATGACAGGGTGGCGGTGAAACCGCCGCCACC
>JGI24702J35022_10000436_pt1 | contig 25172 bp, 21 predicted proteins | sample TergutTh196P4_FD_35022 | JGI IMG/M metagenome (IMG submission 35022)
GGAAGAGGAGTTGCATAGTTCAACTACCATAAAACAACCGGAAATGTAAATTATACTATTCTCTCCTTAAGAACATAATCTATCGAAATGAACATAATGATGTCTGACTTTTCCCTGAGGTATGGGGATTTTTCTGGTCGAGCGGCATTTGGCGTGAAGGGCGGTGAAGCCAGGCCAGAGCCTGCGTAAAAAAATGCCACGACACTAGCTGCTCGACCAGAAAAATCGCCGTGCCTCAGGAGATAGCTCACATCATCAATGTTCAGACCGATAAATTATTGTTTATCTGCCAATCCTATTTTTGGGAAATACCAGGGAAATACATACGCCAGAATCAGCATAATTACAACACCTATGCCCAGGAGGATAAATGCGTATTTCACTGTCTTGTTCAGAATGGAGCCTTCCTTGCCTACAAGCCCTGTTGCGGCAGCGCCGATGGCGATGGACTGGGGAGAAACCAGCTTGCCCATAACGGCGCCGACCATGCTTGCGGTAATGGTAATGAGGGGGTTAAGACCAAGCTGTTCGGCGGTTACGCGCTGTAAATTTCCGAATAGGGCGCCTGACGATGTAACAGATCCGGTAAGGAAAACTCCCAGAAAACCAATCAGGGGCGAGAAGATCATAAACAGCGGGCCTGTGGCAGCAAAGGCCAATCCCAGGGTATAGGAAATACCTGAATAGTTGGAGAGATGAGCTATGGAAAGTACAAGAATCATGGTAATAAGGGCAAATTTTAATTGCCTGAAAGTTGAAGCCATGATCCTTCCGAATTCAATAATCTTCATTTTAAAAATCAAGGTGGTAAGTACGGAAATCAAAAGCAAAGCTGTACCGATTGCGGCAAGAAGATCAAAGTTGAACAGAGCTGCATAAATGGCAGGTGTTTTTACAATTGGAGCTGCCCTGTACACAATCCCATGAAGGCCGGGCCAGGGGCCTATCAGGATCTTTAGGGGAAGCCTGGCGGAAAAATCCTTAAACGCCTGCATGGACCAGATTACCATAAAAATTGTTACAAGAATAAAAGGGATCCAGGCATAGAATATCTTTCCGGCTTTGTACTCATTCCTGTTTCCGGCTGACAGGGGATTATCTCCTTCAAAACGCCAAATTGTCACAGGTTTCCACTTCCTTAAAAAAACAATTACAGCCAGAAGAGACACAAGGGGCGAAAGGAGACTGGGCAGTTCAGGTCCCACATAACGGGTGATAAAGAAATTTGGAACTATATACGCAATTCCCGCCACAAGGCATACCGGAAGAACTTCCCTGGTTGCCTTCCAGCCACACATGACCACCAGCATAAAAACCGGAATAATTAAGGCATATAAACACATTACTCCGCCTACTGCGCCGGTAACTGCAAGGAGAGCATTAGGAAATTCGCTAAAGGCAGTATTCACCATGGTTATGGTCGGCATTCCAACCGGGCCGTAGGGTACGGGGACTGTATTTCCGATAAGGCAGACAATGGCTGCCGGAAGCACGGGGAATCCCAGACCCATAAGCATGGCAGCGGCAATTGCAACAGGTGCTCCCTGGGCGGTGGTTCCTTCAAGAAAGGCGGAGAAGCAAAAACCTATCAGGATGGCCTGGATGCGGCGGTCATTGGAAATTGTTGCTATGGAAGATTTTATTATCTCAAAATTTCCCGACCCAAGGATAAGGTTATAGAGGAAGACTGCGTTAAAAACAAGCCAGCATAGGGGGAAGATCCCGTTCATTGCACCGTATCCGGCTGCGGATAAGGTCGTATTCAGGGGCATTCCATAGGCAAGTATCGCCACAAGGATGGTGATGAGCCAGGTAAAAAAAATGGCCATATAACCTTTCATTTTTTTTATTGCCAGTGCCCAGAACAAAAAGAGAATAGGCAGAACCGCACATAGGGCGGTTAAAAAGACATTGTTATTAACGGCGTAATAATCCTGAACCCACTGCATAATTCAACCTTCCTCTCCGCTGCTATGGCGGCTAAAACAAACTTTGTTAATTAAAGAACAAAAATTATTAAAGTAATTATAAACGAATAAAAATCATTAGTATAGCAAAAGTTTTCCTCTGCTACCTAAGCTCCTTTAACATGGTAAGGATATGGAGATCATTCGCTTCTGCCATTGCTTTGAGCTGTTCAAAATCTTCCTTTGTTTCTGTATCCGATCCCGAAAGGACAAGATCGTTCCCTCTCCTTCTATACCAAAGATAATGCTTTGATCTGACAAGAAAATTCCTTTTCGCTGATCTTGTTTCCAGCTGCTTTTCAAGTAATTCAGCCAATGTGATGTGGTTATCCTCTCCGGAAAGCCATAATACATCATTTTCACCAAAATAAATTACCACCCGGCGAAAACCTTCTGCCAGGCTGGCATCACTGCGAAACCCTTCCAGCAACAGGTTTTGTTTTGCCAGACTCAGGTCATAACCCTGCTGGCGGAGGGATTTTCGGAGTTCTGTAATTTCCTGCCTAATCCGTATGGACACATCTTCGTTTTTCCCCGCGCTCTGCAGATCCAGCCTCCATGAACGGAGATCTTCTTCATAGTACGCAAACAGGGTTGTCCTTTCCAAAAACCTGGATGTCTCCGAAAGCAGTTTCCATGTGTCGGAAAAACGATCCGAAATCAAATCAGTCAGCGAAAATTTTTTTTCTGTCTTTTTCTTTGCGGTCTTTTTCTGTTCCATTTGGGTTATCCGGTCATTTTTGCCAATAATGGCATCTAAATCAACCATTAACGCGTACCCTTGTCCTATCTCATTCCTTTCATTATTCTGAATTCAGATGAAAGTGAATGAATCTGCAGATGCATTGATCAACGGCGCCGCACGGGTAATCCGGGGGAAACGGGAATTTCTGGAACTTCTTGCTGCGGGGATTCTGGCCGGCGGGCATGTGCTTTTGGAGGATAATCCCGGGCTGGGTAAAACTACAGTAGCAAAAACAATTGCACGGCTGATTGCCGGCGCTGATGGAAGGCCCCTGCTGTTCAAGAGAATTCAGTTCACTCCGGATCTGCTTCCCTACGATATTACCGGAGTCGATGTGTTTGATCCGGAGAGCCGCTCTTTCCGCTTTGTTCCCGGTCCGGTACTTGCCAATATAGTGCTGGCGGATGAAATCAACAGAACAACCCCAAAAGTACAGTCCGCCCTTCTTGAAGTAATGGCAGAAAGGCAGGTCACAATCGGATCAGCCACCCACAGGCCGCCGGAACCTTTTTTTGTCATTGCCACAGAGAACCCCATTGAAAGCGAGGGAACTTTCCCGCTTCCGGCGGCCCAGCTGGATAGGTTTATGATGCGCCTTTCTCTGGGTTATCCCGACAGAGAGTCTGAGCTCTCCATTCTGGAAGACAACCCGGCTGGAGAAATCCTTGCCGGACTGGAACCTGTACTTGGAGAAAAAGAATTTCTGGCTGCCCGGGCAGCGGCTGCCGGGATATTCTGTCATCAAAGCCTTAAGGAGGCAGTTGCTGACATAGTACGGGATACCCGTATTCACAGGAGCTTTACGCTTGGCGCTTCTCCCCGCGCTGCCCTTCACTTTCTTGAAGCAGTAAAGGCTCTTGCCCTGGTTCGGGGCAGGGAATATGTGATTGACGAAGATCTCCTGGTTCTGGCAGTCCCTGTTTTGACACACCGGGTAAAATTCCGGGACCCAAGAGCCCAGGGAGACAAGATCATCCGGGAAATTTGTCTTGCCAGACTTAATGGAATCAAAGCTTGAGAGGCCGGCGCAGTGAAAGCCGGCGCAGCAGGGTTTTTCCCCATACCAAAGCCACAGACCCTGGGTTCTTTTGTCATCCTTGTAACGGTTCTTGCTTTTATCGCAGGATGGCTCAGAAACGAACTTGCCCTTACCCTCCTGGGAACGGTTTTTCTAACCATTCTGGTTTATTGTTTTTTTGGAATTTTTTTCCTGGGCATAATTCAGCGCCGCAAGGCCAGGTCCCTTTCATTGGTAGTTGTCTCCGAAACAGCAGGCGCAGGAAAGGAAGGCGGGTTATTGATAAAAACCGGCAGCGGAGATCCTCCAAAAAAGAATTACTTTTGGAGGTTTCCTGCGATCCTTATCCGCTGCGAACTTAAGCTTGAAACAAAGGACGGCCGTGTTATACGTCACTACGCAGATCCGGGAATGGAGAATTACAGCAGTTTTCCCGCAAAGGAAAGGGGAGCTTATTATTCGGGAAGCAGGGCACAGGAATACGACAGGCTTGTCATTTTTGATGCGCCGGGTCTTTTCAGCCTTTCTCTGCCGGCCGGAAAACCCGGCGGGAATGCCCGGCTTCTTGTTCTGCCGCAGCCCGGAGAAGAACCAATTCATTTCTCATTGAAATCCGGGGGAATAGAGCAGCGGAACGAATATCATTACCGCAAAAGCGAAGAGCGTACGGATAACCGGCCCTATGTTCCTGGAGATGATCCGCGGCGCATAAACTGGAAGCTTTACAGCCATGCCCCGCTGGGAGAACTATTGGTCCGCGAGGGAGAACCCGAACCGCCTCCCCACTCAAGGATCCTTCTTTTGATAGATACGGAAGTTGACCGGAATCTCTATACCGCCGATGAAGGCCGGCAGGCTGTGGATTTGTTATGTGAAAGCGCCCTGGCGGCGGCGCTTGAGTTTACAGCCCGGGGACTGGACATACTCATAGGTTACACCACAGAGGGACCCATAACCGAAAATCCGGCAGCCGCTGGATCCGGCCTTTTGTATGAAGGCGGAATAATCGGCGGCAGGGAGGAAAGCAGCCCCCTTAATGCCTCAGAGCTTGCGGCAGCTCTTGCCTGGCCCGCCGCCATTCCGGTATTCCGGGGAGTTTTGCCGGATGCGCCCGGCGGCATGGCTGCGCTGATCCTGGCCCTTCCAAGATCATTGTCTGCCAAATCAACATCTGAAGCTTCGGCGCTGGATCGTTTTTTGAAAAAGCGTGAAGGGCGGCAGGAAACTGACATCGTTTTTATTTTTAATTTGAAAAGCCAAAAAACCGGCGCCGCTCGTCATTCGGAGAGGGAAAAATATGCCGGGATCTGTGTTAATCTCTACAACAGAAGGTCCGGAGTACATGCGGAAAAGATATTGATTAATCCGGGAGAAGCAATATGACCTATGCTCAACCGGACTATGGCAGGCAGGACGGAGCTTCTCCTCTTGCAGCAATGGTTCCCCGTACAGCGGCGCTTTTGATTCTTCTTTACCAGATCAGGCTTCTTGCCTCGGATCTGGCGGATACTTCGTTTTTTTTGGCTGCTCTGGCCGGCGCTCTGGTATCGGCGATCTTCCTTTACCGGAAAAGAATAAGGCCATTACAGGCTGTTTTTATTATAGCCCTGGTCCCCTGGACGATTCGTTTTTTTATTGCCCTGCCCCGATGGTTTATGACCGGTGTTTCCGGCAATGCTTTGGTTCTGGATTCCCTGCTTTTAAACCTGGATCGCAATAATTTCACCGTCCTCCTGCCTTTTTATTGGACTGCGGCTTCCACTTATTTTTCCCGAAGAAGCAGGATCTTCCTAAGGGCGGATATAATTGCAGCGGACACGTTTTTTCTGGTCCTGTTCAGCATAGTTAATACTGCCGGTATGGACGCCTACCGCTGGCCGGTGCTGATGATCGCCCTTTTTGCCCTGGTTCTTTTCCTGCAGATTTTTTCCATGGTTCTGTCTTTGCCGCCTGAACTTAAACTCCGCAGAAAAGAAAAAACTCTCGCCTCTGTTTTTCTCTTTCTCCTCATATTCCTGGGCGGAGCGTTTTTTATTCGTCCCTTCCAGGAGAGGGCTGTGGAAAGGGGCGGCGGTCTCCTTGAGCCAAATCTGTTCCGCTTTGATTTTTCCCAGATTCTCAGGCTGGAAAGCGAGATCAGTGTCAATGACGATCTGGTGATGATAGTCAGAAAAGACCCGGAAGATTACCATATCCTGCTGCGTCGTTATACGCTATCAGGCTACAGTCCCAAACAGGGGTTCTTCCGGCTCAAGGATACTGATGAAGCTGCCCATCCAAAAAATCTGCCGGGCGGGCATACTATACTGCCTGCGGATGAAATAAGGAATTTCAGCGTAACCGATCAGGAGTATTACCTTGTCAACTTTGACGCCTCCGCATTCATAGGGATGAATATGCCGGTGGAAATAACCCCATTTGAAAGCTGGGATGCGTCTTCCTTTAATTCTGCCTACGCTGTAAGGAGCCATACCAGTGAAGCCCTGCCTTTTGAACTCATCGATGCGGTTGAAGGCGACGCGCTTGAAGGTAAAACGATAGAAAGTAAAACGATAGAAGGTAAAACAATAGAAAGTAAATCGGCGCCGGAAAAACTCGGGCTAAGCGCGGAAGAATATGCCCTCTACACCGAATACGGCGGAGATGAGGCAATAGCGGCTTTTGCCCGGGAAATTACAGGAAGAAGAAATTCCCTGTCGTATTGGGAGCAGATAGAGATGGTTTACGACAGGCTTAAATACGGTGAATACCGCTACAGCCTAAAGCCGGGGATAGCGCCTGACGGAGATCAGCTTAAATATTTTCTTTTCCGGAGCAAAAAAGGCTATTGTTCATATTATGCTTTTGCGTTTACCCTGATGCTCCGTTCCTTGGGAATTCCATGCCGTGTAGCAGCCGGCTTCTTCCTGGATCCTTCTACAGAGGCATTTAATTATTACCCTGTAAGAACAGATATGGCTCACGCCTGGGTCGAAGTTTGGTTCCCGGAATACGGCTGGATAGAATACGATCCCACCTCGGAGATCATGGCGGAGGGCGAAGAATTCCGTTTTTCCCAGGGAACCCCGCCGGAGCTGTTTGAACGGCTGATCAAGGAAATTCTGGAAAACCGTTCCCGGCTCAGGGAAAGGGAAGGAGAAGAAAAGGGAAACGGTCAGACAAGTCTTGGAGTTCTTGGAAAAAAGACTCTTGATTTCCTTGCCAATAGAGGACCCATTCTCGGCGGGATTATATTGATCGTTATCTTCCTGGCAATTCGCTCAGGATATATGTGGCTTGCATGGCTGCACAAAAATCCGGGCAAAAAGGCCAGGTACCTTTGGGCGCACACAAAGCGCCGCCTGGCCCTGGCCGGTTTTTCACAGCCATCTTTTTCTTCCCCGTCTGCCGCAGGAGAAGCGGAATGGGCCAAATTTTTGGACCATTCTTTCTCAGGCCTTTATCTGCTCTATCAGGATAATGCGGCTGCCAGGTTCGCCCCGGCTTTCAGCGCCGGAGACAGCCGTAATATGAAGGAACATTACCGCCTTTTTAGCGGAGAATACAGTAAAGTAGTCCCGCCCGGGCGGCGGCTATTGGCCTGGCTTCTGCCGCCTTTGGCCATGATTCCAAAATCAGCCGGCATTGTTATGATCCTAATCCTCCTCCTTTTGCTACGCATGGATACCGGAGGCGCCCAGGACAACCCCGCTTCCCAAAACGCTGACCGGCTTTACGATAATGCAATGGCAGCCCAGCAGGCTGAAAATTGGGAAACTGCAATAGAACTCTTTTCAACGGGAACAAAAACCTATCCTTATGACATCCGTTTCCCCTTGTCTCTGGGAAATCTCTACTATAACCGCAGCCTCTATCACCTGGCATGGGACGAATACCGCAGGGCGGAAAGAATAAATCCCTGGGCGCCGGATCTGCTTTTCAGGCTTGCCTATACAGCCGGTTATCTAAACAGAAACGATGCATCGGCGGATTATCTTGAAAGGATACTGACTTTGGAACCGGAAAACATGGAAGCAATCAGTACTCTGGGCTGGATGTATTTTAAAACCCACCGCCTTCCGGAGGGCGAACGCCTTTTGTTAAACGCTATTAGTCATTCGGGCAATGACGCTGATTTTGCCATGACTCTGGGATTCATTTATTCGGATTTGTTTCAGTACGATAATGCCAGAAATTATTATCTGGAAGCCATCAAGGGAGCAGAAGCCATTGGAGACAGACTTACCACGGCGATTGCCTATTATAACCTGTCCATTCTGGAGAGCAGATTTTACAGGTTCAGTCTTGCTTACGACAGTACAAATTCTTCTCTGGAAGCAATGAACCGCTCTCCAGGCAGACTTGCCCGGGGCGAATTATACCTGCGCCGGATGGAATTGCCCAGGGTCCTGGGAGAATACCAGGAAGCCTATGGCATGGACAGCTCCCCTCTTTCCAAACTGAACCTTGCCCAGGCTTACCAGACCGGGGGCCGTCTTTCGGAAGCCATGCTATATGCGGAAGACTGCCTTAATGCCGGAGATCATAGCTGGATGCTGAATTACGGTATTGACCCGGTCCGCTACAGGCGGGATATTCACGAAGTTCTTAAAGATACATACAAAGGACTCCTGGAAGCCGAATATTTTTCCCGCTGCGGTTTTTGGTATGCGGGAACCATTAAAGAACGGGTGCAGAGTTTATTCAGGGCAATTTCCTACAGGTTCCGCTGGGCAGTAAACCAGCATCTTTTCCGCAAGTACAGCCTTCTTGCGGCTGACGCTTATTCGGAAGGCAGCGGCGGCGCCAAAAATGAAATTCATCTGGACGCACTGATTCAGTACTTCAATGCCTTTGAAGATTATCCCCGCCGCGCTCTTGTTTATCTGAGACAGGCCCGTACATTTGAAGAACCGCTGATTCCCGGTTCTGTACCTTCATACAATCTGGAAGAAGGCCGGCTTTCCGGAGACAGAAAACTCCTGACAGAAGCTTTGCTGGAATTCGATCCTCTCTGGGAAAGGGACATGATTTCAGAGGTCTATGCAGAGCTGGCGGCAAAGGGCAGTAAAGCCGGAAGGCAGGATGCTGCGGAGCGGCTGTTTGCCCTTAACCGCGGAGCTTTGCCCCAAAATGGAATCAGGCTTCCTGCGTTGATACAGATAGACAGCTCAGTAATTCATGTCGAGGGAGTTTTATCGGGAGCGGCAAGGGCAGCGGGGATTGAAGCGGTGAGCGGCGGCGCCCCCCGTTATGTGCTAAAATTTGCTTCAGGCGGGGAAGGGATAGTCTCCTGTGAGCTTTATGACGGAGGAAGAGGAACCGCAATATGGAAGCAAAACCTGCCTATGCCTTCCTACGGCCAAAGAACCGAAATACGTAAAAACAGGGAGGCGTTTGCAGATTTCCTGAGAGAAGGTATCTTTAACGCTTTTTAGGCATTCCTGCACTTTTCAAGAATTTCTGCGATTGTCCTGTCAGCATCATCATAGGGTACCTGACATGTTCCCACCTGATGATGCCCGCCGCCGCCGTATTTCAAAAGCAGGCTGCCGACATCCAATGTAGCGCTTCGGTTAATTACACTATAACCCACCGTGATAGCACAGTTTTGCTTGTTCCTGCCATCAACAATCCAGATGGAAATATTCTGTTCCGGAAACATGGTGTACATAAGAAAACGGTTACCCGCGTGAATGGGGTCTATCCCGCGAAGATCGGCAAAAATAACATTGCCCTCTGCCTTGCAGACTTTTTCCAGCATATCCTGGAATAATTTTTCCTGCTCAAAATATACTGCTTCCCGTTCCTTGACATCGGACATGGCCATTATTTCTTCAATGGTTTTTTGTGAACACGCCAAAGCCAGCTCTTTCATGAGATCGTAATTACTTATCGTAAAATTCCTGAATCGCCCAAGGCCTGTCCGAGGATCCATAATAAATCCCAAAAGTACCCAGCCTCTGGGATTGGTGATCTCGTCAACGGAAAGATCCGCCGAATCCACCTTGTCTACGTAACGTATCATTTCGGCAAACCGGCCCAGTTTTTGATCCCCGCCATAAAATTCATAAACCACCCTGGCGCAGCTGGGAGCTTTCCGGGAAACCCCTTCAAAATACGAATTTATCCCCAGCCTTTCGGTTTCGCTGGAATGATGATCGAACCAGAGCTTGCAGCCGGGTATATAGGGAATGTTGGCCAAAATATCGTTATCTGTAGCCTGGACAAGGCCGTCCTGAATGTCTTTGGGATGAACAAATTTCCACTCGTCTATGATACCTAAATATAAAAGGAGTGCTCCGCAGGCAAGTCCGTCAAAATCAGATCTTGTTAATAGCCTCATTTTTTACCACCTTGAAATATTCATTATAACCCATAATAATATAACATAAGATAAAAAAAAATCCCACTGGGTTTTGTAACCAGGATGAAAAATAGCCTTTTTATATGATATGATTATGAAACATTATAACTTTAAACAGCAATACCCCAAAATTATCATTTTTTTGGTGATTTTTGCCCCTCTATTGGCATTGTTTTCCTGTACAAGCGGAGGAAAAGCCATTGTTTCCAGCGGTATGGGAAAAGCTTCGGATCCTGTGCCTTTTATGGAAAAAGCCAGGATCGGCATTCTCCCTTCCGGTCTCCGCTACTACCTCCTGGAAAATACAATGCCGGAGGGAAGGGCTTATCTTACTCTTGCGGTGAATGCCGGGTCGGTTCTGGAGACCGAAGAAGAACGGGGATTGGCTCATTTTGTTGAACACATGGCGTTCAACGGCACGGCCCGTTTCCGGAAATCGGAACTGATAAATTATCTGCGTTCTCTTGGCATGCGTTTTGGTCCGGAAGTTAATGCATATACTTCCTTTGACGAAACAGTTTATGGCATTGAAGTTCCGGTCGAAAAGAGGCCGGATGGCCGCAGGATTATTCCCGATAATGCCCTGACAGTATTGGACGACTGGACCTGGGGTATCACATTCAATGAAGACGATGTTGACAGCGAACGGTTAGTGATTTTGGAAGAATACCGCTCCCGTCTGGGCGCCATGGAACGAATAAGCCGGGAATTATATCCCATGCTGTTCCGTGATTCGCCGTATGCAGACAGGCTTCCGATTGGCCTCCCGGAAGTAATAGAAAACGCTCCTTCCGGACTTTTACGGAATTTTTACAAAAAATGGTATAGACCGGAAAACATGGCAATTATCATGGTGGGAGACTTCGACGCTGATTATCTGGAAGCATCCCTGGCAGAACATTTTCAGTATCGCGATACATCCAATATAACGGATCCTTCAAGGAGACCCCGATACAATCTGAGTGAACCAAAGAGGGGCAGCCTGGAATCCCTTGTACTCACGGACAGTGAGCTTTCCCGGTCAAGAGTGGATCTTTACTGGAAACGGAAAGCCGAACCCCGCCGGGATGATCTGGCTTATTACAGGGAAGGTATAGTTGACTACCTGGCGCAGACCATAGTCTCCCTGCGCTTCCAGGAAGAAGCTCTGAAAAGCGAAACACCCTATATGGGCGCCGGCGCCGGCATGGCAAGCTACGGTTACTCTTCAAGGTTTTATATCCTTATGGCGCAGGCAAAAACCGGTTCGGTAAAGGCTTCCCTCTCGGAACTTCTATTGACCAAAGAATCCCTTTCTCGCTTCGGCTTTACCCAGGACGAGCTGGATACAGCCAAAATATCCCTGCTTTCGTCGGTGGAACAGATGGTTTCGGAAAAGGATCGCCAGGAATCGAATGTCTATGTTGATTCCTTTACCAGGCATTTTTTAAAGGGCGAAACAATTCCGGATCTGGAATGGGAACTGGAAGCAATAGAAAAGCTGCTGCCCGGAATCACTCTTAAGGAGATCAATAAAAGAGTAAAGGGCTACTTTTCTGATGATGATCTCACTGTAATAATCACCGCCCCCGATGACGAAAAAGACAGCCTCCCCGGGAAAGCGGAGATCGCTGCCATGAAGACGGAAGCCGGCAGGGCAAAAATAGCGCCCCCTGTCCGGAACAGACCCCAGGGAGAGCTTTTGGATTTTGTTCCCGAGCCCGGAGAGATCATATCGGAAATCTCAGATGAAGAAACCGGGGCCCTGCGATTGCTGCTTGGCAATGGCATGGAGGTAATTCTGAAAGAAACCAAAAATAAAAACAATGAAATTAGTTTCTATGCCCAGGCCAGAGGAGGAATTTTAAGCGCCCCGGACAAAGCCTCGGTTTCCGCGGCATTGGCATCTGAGATGCTGAACATATCAGGCCTTGGTTCCTATTCCCTCCCGGAACTCAGGAAAATTCTGTCGGATAAGCAGGTATCCATGTCCTTCTGGACCCAGAACTACCTCCGGGGTTTTCAGGGCAGCACTTCTGTAAAGGACACAAAAGTCCTGTTTGAAATGCTTTACATCAGTTTTACCCAGCCGGGATTTGACAGTGAAGCTGTAAAGGCCATGCTGGACAGGCGAAGGTCAAGTATGGCTTTTGAAGAAAACAATCCTGACGTAGTCTTCAGACGGGAAATCGCGCGTATAGTATCCGGTAACCCCAGGCTGCATCCCCTGGAACTCTCTGATTTGGAAAAAGCCGATTCGGATGAAGCCCTTGCTTTTATTAAAAGTTGCCTTAATCCAGGGGACTATACTTTTGTATTCATAGGGAACCTGGATCTTCCTGTGCTTCTTCCCTTAATTGAAACATATTTGGCTTCAATTCCGGGAAAGCCTGCCTTTAATAAATGGGCGGACATGGATCCCATGAGGCCCGAATACGCGGAAAAGGAAATCCTGAGGGGAAAGGAAGAGCGGAGTTCCGTGTATCTGAGCTGGTTCAGTCCTCAACCCTATTCGGAAGAGAAAAGCGCGGCAGTATCCATACTGAATGAGTACCTGGATATTCAGCTTACCGAAGAAATTCGGCAGGTACTGGGCGGAGTTTATTCGACTTCATCCTGGGTTTCTCTTTCACCCCTTCCGCGCGGGGAGCTTTCCGGAGGCGTTTTCTTTGTCTGTGATCCAAAAAGGGCAGAAGAGCTAAGAGCAGCTGTGGAAAACGAATTTCGCAAAATAGCAGATGGTAACATCAGCATTGATGATTTCAATAAAGCCGTGGAAGCGCTGCAAAGGGACCTGGAGCAGTCCGTACAGAGCAATCTGTATATAGCCCAGAGTTACGCCAACTCGGCAGTAATTTACGGTTCACCTCTAAGCCGGCTGGATAAAAGACCGGCTTTATACCGCTCTGTAAACCCTGCAGACATTCAAACAGCAGCTGCCGAACTCCTTGGTGGAAGCAGAGTCCGCCTTGTACTCTATCCGGAATGAAGCCTTATGCATTCTTCGGCGGTTTGAACCATAACATCTTTTTCCAGGTAATCTTTTATGTTTCTTGTTATTATTGCGGGAATTGCATTTTCTCTTGCGGAGAAATACTGAAGGCCGTCTTCAAAGTCCCTGAATTTTGAAATCAATACATCATCAACTGTTTTTTCATTTACCGGCAATATTTTAATTATCCGCCGCAGTTTTTTAAGCTGCTCCATAGATTTTTCCGCACCGTATTTTTTCCTTAAAATGTAAAAGACATTGGCCATTACGACAGCTGTTGTATATAAATTTATTTTTTTCTCAATTCCTAAATCAAAAAGTTTAGCCGCAGGCTCATAAAAAATTTCCCTTTTTGCCAATACATCAAGAATAATATCAAATTCTATGAATACTTTTTTTATCATAATTCCCTTTTGATGATATATTTTGCCCGTTCATCTTCCCGGGCAATTTTTTCCAAATCTTCCCCGGACAAGATGCCGGTCAGGCTTGTTACAACAGACGAATGCTTTTTGGTATAATCAGGTTCTGACAGTAAACTGCTGAAGTAATGCTCAACCATTCTGGAAAGACTCCGGTTATGTTCTTTGGCATACTTTTTTGCCGAATCTATTACAATTTTATCCAGTTTTAAGGTTAATTTTGCTTCCATAATTTACCTCCATACGTATATAATATAGCACTAAATGTACGTACATGTCAAGAAAACCCGGCTACCGCCGTCCTATGCAAGAAGAATTAGGGATAAAATATACTGCCCTGCAGCCATCCCAGGCTCTTTACATTCTTTTAATTTTTTGTTAATGTTTTGGAGTAATCTGAAGGAAGGATCGAAATGTCAAGGACTTGTGATATTTGCGGAAAGCACACCATTACAGGCAACAAGGTCAGCCATGCCAAGAATCATACCCGCCGGACCTGGAAACCCAATCTGGTCAATGTAAAGACGGAACTTGGGGGAACCACCGTTACCCTGAAAATCTGCGCCCGCTGCCTCAAGAGCGATTATATTACCAAAAAAGTATAATACTCCGGTTTTTACGAGGCAACTCGGAGGATTGTAATCAAAATAAAATAGATATATGCTCTAATAATGGCCAATCAGGAATTGGTACGAGCCCTGGATTATATTCTTAACCGCTGTAACGAGCGGGACATTGAGGCTATAGCTGCCGCAGTGATACGCCGCCGCAGGGATATCGCCCTGTACGGCAGCATGCCGGTTGCCCCGGATCCCGGCAGCTTAGCCAAAGAACTAACTTCCCAGCTAAACATTGAAGATGGCATAGAGAGCATGAAAAACAGCGTCCGGGATTATGCGATACGGATCATAAAACAACAGGTGCCGGAGCTTACAGAAACCCAGATTGAGGAACTCACCAGTTCATGGATACCAGAAGGAAGGAACTCTTCCGGCGCACGAAGGGGAAAGCAATCAACAGCCTCCCGTGATTCTGCGGTTCCGCCGGATCTTCTTGCTTCCATGATCGACCAGTTCGTATCCTTTTCCCTGGGGCGCATGGAAGAAGAGGAAGACAAGGCCCTGCGCATGGAAATGGGCCCCTGGCCGGACAAATACTGGAAATCGTTTCCTCAGGTAATACGTCTTTTAATTACTGACTTTCTCAAAGGTGAGATGGACGAAAAAGACTTCAATACACGGATTGGCCTTGCCCTGCAGATGCACTAATCGCCGGCCCGGATGGAATTAAACCAGGCGTCGTTGTAGAGCTCCAGCGCTTCTCCCAAATCAAATTTAAGTTCTGTATTGACTATATCTTCTGCCTGGTACCAGGTGGGTCCTTCGATATACTGCCGGGCCGGAATATTGGCTGTCGCGGGAAAACCGAAGAAATCACAGAATTCGGCATAAATTTCCGGACGGTGTATAAAGTCGATAAACTTGTGTGCAAGTTCCTTATGTTTGGCGCCCCTGAGAATGCACATGCTGTCTATGTATCCAGGTCCGCCCTCCGGGGGAATAAAGTATACCGTATCCCTCATAAGCTGATCATCACCGATTATCTCTTCATATACTACTTCCGCATAACCCTGAACCACCCAGAATTCACCGTTGGCATAGCCTTTGCCGAATGATTCCGCATCAAACTTGGTCAGATTGGGCTTCCACTGGTTATTTATCAGGTCTTTGGCTGCATTTATTTCGGCGGGATTGTGGGTATTAACAGAAAAGCCAAGGTGAACCAGGGCATCACCCATGACTTCCCTCAAATCGTCCAGCATGGTCATCCTTCCCCGCAGATCTCCGCGGCCAAAGATGGACCAGCTCCTTTCAAAGTTGGGAACTTTACCGGTATTTACCAGAATCCCTGCGGCGCCCCAGTAATACGGAACCGAGTATTCCATGTCAGAATCGTATGTGGTTTTTTGGAGAACCACGGGATCTATGTTCCGAAGATTGGGAATAAGGGTTTTATCAATTTTTTCAAACATGTCCTGACGGATCATTATGGATACATAATCCTGGGAGGGGAACACAATATCGTAACCTGTGCTGCCGGATTTTAATTTAGTATACATTTCTTCGTTACTGGCATATTCATCAATAACTACCCGGACATTGTATTCCTTCTCGAATTTTTCTATCACCGAGGGAGGGGTATAATAACTCCAGTTATAGACATTGAGTTTATTGTCTGAACACGAGACGGCAGACACAAGCAGTGCTGCCAGAACCGAAAGCAAAATGGCATTCTTTTTCATTTCATCACTCCTCTTGATTAATGTTTATTTTGCAGCAAAATACTTCAGAAAATTTCTGAGCAAATACGTTAGCAATACAGTCCCCAGAATCATCACCACCGAAAGGGCGCTGACTACCGGAGTAACGCTTCCCTTCCGGGTAATGGCGGAAAAAATAAAAATAGGCAGCGTGGACGAGCCAGGCCCTGACACAAAAAAGGTAATAACGAAATCTTCCAAAGAAAGGGTAATTGCGGTCAATAGTCCGGAGATAATGCCCGGCATGCAGATGGGAACCGTTACCTTTAAAAGGGTCTGCTTTTCGCTTGCGCCCAGATCCCTGGCTGCTTCGATAATTGAAAAATCAAATTCATCCAGCCTGGCCATTACCATAAGGAAGACAAAGGGCAGGTTGAATGTGGTGTGAGCCACAAAGATGGTAAACAAGCCCAATGGAATGCCCGCCCCGGCGAAAAAGATGGCAAGGGATACACCGATAATGATTTCCGGCAGGATCATGGGAAGGAAGGAAATTGTCTGCACGTAGTTACGCAGGCGGAACCGGTACCAGTTAACACCTATGGCCCCAAAGGTCCCGATTACAGTTGCGGTAAGCGCGGAGCTGAATGCGATGATTATGCTGTTTCGGAAGCTGCGCCACAGTTCCCTTTCCATCAAAAGCCGCTGGTACCATCTTAAGGAAAAGCCCGTCCACCTCATGCTGGTGGAATCGTTAAAAGAAGAGATAATCAGGATAACCAGAGGTAAAAAAAGGAAAACCATGGTAACGATAAAAACCAGCTGAGAAAAAGAGAAGGCTTTTCTGTAGGCCCGTTTCGCGTGACGGGAAGCTTCTCCTGCAGGGAGCTGTCCGGGTCTTATTGAAGTAATGACATTGTTTACAATATTTCTAAAATTCATACCGTTACTCCATTTCCGTTTTTTACACCTCCGTTGTTTACACGGCTGGAATCAGAGATCCTGGCAGCTTCCCGGCGCTGTAAATTCATCATTACTATTACACCCAAAGTAGTAACAATGGTAAGTACCATGGAAATGGCAGATGCCAGGGGCCAGTTTCTGGACTTTAGAATCTGATCTGCAATAATATTTCCCAGCATATAGGAATCTTTCCCGCCCACGAGCTGCGGCACAGCATAGGCCCCAAAGATTGGTATAAACGTAAACAGTATTGCTGTTAAAAGGCCGCTTCTGATATTCGGCAGAAGAACCTTAATCACAGAAATCAGCTTACTGGCACCCAGATCTCTGGCTGCTTCCAGAAGAGAAAAATCAAATTTGTCAATTGTGGCATAAAGGGGAAGAATGGCATAAGGCAGGTACATATAAACCAGCACAAGGGTAACTGCCTTTTGATTATACATAAAAGGTATGTAATCACTAATCAGGTTCAAACGCATGAGAAACTCGTTGATAAACCCATTGTTCCCGAGTATGTTCATCCAGGCGTAAACCCTGATCAGAAAATTTGTCCAGAAAGGAATAATAATCAAGAGAAGCAATACTGTCTGGATTTTACTCCTGGCCATGAAGTAGCCGCAAGGCAGGGCTATAAGGATCGTTATTATGGTGGCGAAAACTGATGTAACAAGAGTCCGGCCTGTAATGTTAAGGAAGCTCGGATTTGCGAGATTCTTGTAGGCATCAAGGGAAAATATCCACTCGACCCCGCCATAGAGCCCTTTTTTCAGGAAGCTATAAACTACTATGATAACAATTGGAGCAAGGAAAAAAAACGTAAACCACCCTGCCATGGGAAAGGAGTACAAGGGGCCGTAGTTACGCTTGCCCAAAGGATTTTCAGTCCTGTTTTTGCCTGGTTTTGTTTTACCCTCAGATTTTAAATCCGGAGCACCCGGGGGCTCCAGAGGAGGGTTTTCCATTTGAGCGCTCATATTCCTTCAGCCCCGGGGACATCCTTTATCCCCACTATATAGCCGTCATTCGCGCTCCATGAAAGGTAAACATGGTCTTTCCAGACTATGTCCGGCCCCTCGTCAGAGTATTTGGCGTGCTGTTTGATTACCCGGACCAGAATATTCTGATTTATCTTAACATAGAATTTGGTCTGAAATCCCGAATAGATGGGTTCATCCACATCTCCCTTGAACAGGTTGATGTCTTCCCGTTTTGTGGCAGGCCTGTCCTTGGAAATAAGGATCTTCTCCGGCCGGATGGTAAAACTAACTTTCTGGCCGGGTTTCACATTGTCCACGGTGGTAACCTTAACCTTTCCCAGTTCCGGAATATCCAGTTCTGCCATATATTCGCTTTCGGCAGAAACGCCGCCCAGGGGCAGCATCGGCTCGTCTATTTTTTCCACCGCGGATACGGTCGCATCAAAAAGATTGGTCTCTCCAATAAACCGGGCTACAAAATCAGTAGCCGGACTTTCATAAATATCGTGTGGCGTACCGACCTGCAGAACATTTCCCAGATTCATCACCGCTATTCTGTCCGATACTGACAGGGCTTCCTGCTGGTCATGGGTGACATAGATAAAGGTAATTCCGATTGTGTCATGGATCTGATCCAGTTCTATGAGCATGTGCTGCCTTAGTTTGGCATCCAGGGCTGAAAGCGGTTCATCCAGAAGAAGAACACTGGGCTCGTTTATAAGGGCCCTGGCAATGGCAACCCTCTGTTTCTGACCTCCGGACAACATGTTCGGTTTTTTGTCTGAGTGCTTTTCAAGCTGAACAAGTTTAAGATAGTCATTTACCCTGGAATTAACTTCTGTTTTGGATAATTTTTTGAGCCTTAGGGGAAAAGCTACGTTCTCAAAAACTGTAAGATGAGGGAAAAGGGCATAGTTCTGGAAAACCGTATTAGCCGGTCGTCTGTCCGGAGGCAGGTGGAGTACATCGGACCCGTCAAAAGTAATAGCCCCAAAGTCAGGGGTTTCAAACCCGGCGATAATTCGCAGCAGGGTAGTTTTGCCGCACCCTGATGGCCCCAGAAGGGAAAAAAATTCACCTTTCCGGATTGCCAGGTTAATATCGTTCAGAACCTTAACATTACCGAATGATTTGGAAACCTCTTCGATAATAACATCGCTTCCTTTCAATCAGTTTCTTCCAGCCTCCTTTGAAGCAACTATATTGGAATATGCGGAATTTGACCCCTTATGTCAACAGGTCTGGAAAATAATTTATGATAATTTACTTTATATCTGTGATTGCCTTTTCACAAAGGCTGTACTAATATATTGAATCAGAATGAATTTTTCCCAGGAAAACAGGAGAGCTTTTCTCTGTGAGTGTCTTAGCTCAGTTTTTGTAGCCGGTGATACGGTAAAGCTGGATTTTATCTGGCCGGGACCGGTACCCCGGGGAGGACAGTTTTTTCTTATTAAGCCCCGGAGATCAGAGGTATTTCTGGGCCGGCCCATTAGTGTTGCCGGCTGGAAATCAAGAGTACCTTATGTCCGGAACAAAGATACCGAAAGACGCACAATAATGGACCGGCGCCTGTATAGCAGCCGTTATTCAGAAGCCGTCCCGCAGCAGATTATCGACATCCGGCAAAACACCGATCGCCGTCAAAACACAGGAACCATACTTAGTTTTTTCGTGGTAAGGCGTGGTTTGGGCAGCCGGGAACTTACGGATCTGCGGCCCGGAGAAGATGCGGAATTAATTGGCCCGCTGGGAAACTACTGGGCCAAGGTAGACAATCAGTTTAGCAGTCAAAAGGCAAAAAATGCAGGTACAGTTGCCCTGGTCGGCGGAGGTGTAGGCATTGCACCGTTATTGGCATATGCAAAGGAACTGGAAAACAGGCCTTATGATTTTTATGCCGGTTTCAGAACAGGTTCTTATGGTGTAGAAAACATAAAACCCAGATCCCTGATAATCGCAACAGAAGACGGTTCTCAGGGACCAAAAGGATATATCACTGATTTCTTTACCCCCTCGGGGTACAGCATGGTTTTTGCCTGCGGTCCGGAACCCATGCTAAGGGTGGTCGGCGACGCATGTATAGCCAGTGAGATTCCCTGCTTTATAAGCCTGGAAAGAAACATGGCATGCGGGGTTGGGGCATGCCTGGGATGCACGGTAAGAACCACAGGAGAAAGACATCCCGCCGGACAGGAAAAGCATCGAGCCGGTGAAGTACGCTCCTCCTCCGGCAATCGTTTATGCTGTACCGACGGCCCCATTTTTAATGCCGAGGAGGTCTGCTTTGATATCCGGTAAACCTGTTCTTTCGGTCACCATTGCCGGGGTCAGAATGCAGAATCCTGTAATAGCAGCCTCCGGAACCTTCGGTTACGGCCGGGAATATTCAGGTCTTTTGGATATTTCCGGACTTGGGGGCATCTGCACAAAAGGCCTTACCCTGAAACCAAGGTCGGGGAATCCAGGCATCAGGCTTCACGAAACCCCTTCGGGGCTTTTAAACTCAATAGGTCTGGAAAATCCCGGCATTGAGGTTTTTATTGAAAAGGAACTCCCGGGCCTTAAAGAACTCGGTCCTGCTGTAATAGCCAACCTTTCTGGTTCAACTTTTGATGAATGCACACAGGGGGCCAAACTTTTGGACATGTCTGAAGTAGACATGATCGAACTCAATATCTCCTGCCCCAACGTTAGCGCAGGGGGCATGAACTTCGGCATGGATCCGGAAACCGCCGCCTCCGTGACCAGGCATGTGCGCAAGGCGGCGCCCAATAAACCCCTTATGGTAAAACTTACCCCTAACGCTCCGGATCTTGAAGCAGTAGCCAAATATTGTGTGGATGCCGGAGCAGACGCTATTTCGCTTGTAAATACTTTTAAAGCCATGGCCATAGACATACATAAAAGAAAACCCGTGTTTGATAATATAAGCGCCGGTCTTTCAGGTCCTGCCATCCGGCCCATTGCCCTTCGCATGGTCTGGGAACTTTACGAAGCAGTAAAAGTCCCCATTGTAGGAATTGGCGGTATAGCATCAGCATCAGATGCCCTGGAATTCCTTCTTGCCGGCGCCGCCGCCATTCAGGTGGGTTCAGCTACTTTTGCCCACCCGCCGGTAATGACAGAAATCATCACGGGAATTGGGGATTACATGAAAGAAAATGGCTTTTGGGACATTGATGATCTGGGCATAAGAGATTCTTATCCCGGGGGCCAGAGCAGGTAACGTCCGCCCAATACATGACAATGAAGATGATCCACAGTCTGGCCGCCATGCGTCTTGCAGTTGACAACGAACCTTGCACCCTTTTCCCCGCATCCATTGCCCTGTGCAAGTTCCTGGGCTTTGAAGAAAAGCCGCCCCAAAAGATCCGTATCGGCAGCGTCCAGTTCCATAATGCTGCGGATATGCCTTTTGGGAATTACCAGAAAATGTACCGGCGCCTGGGGGTTAACGTCATGGAAGGCCAGGAGTTCATCATCCTCGTAAATCTTGCTGGAAGGAATTTCCCCCTTTATTATTCTGCAAAAAATACAGTCGTCCATGATAACAATATAACATGAATAGTATTTAATGTGGAGATGCCTGCCATGAGTCAGACGCTTTCTCCAAAGCGTCTTCCACCGCGTCCAGGAACCCTCTGCTGGAAAAAGTAGCTCCTGAAATTGCATCCAAATCCGTAGTGCCGGTTTCCAGAACCAGTTCCAGAAGTTCTTCCATGGCAGCATAACCCGGGTATGCACTTTCGTTATGGCTTACGATTACAATATCTTCAATCCCGGCGGAAGAAACCTGAATCTGCACATTAACAGATCCACGGAATCCCCTCGCTGATCCCATGAATATACCTGACGTATAACCATATGGATTCTCCGTTTCCCGGCTTGAACCTGAACTCAAACATCCGGTATAAACAGCAGCCATAACCATAATACCCAAAAAAACCGGAAACAGAAGCAATATTGCATTTATATGCCTGTTCTGTTTTCGCCGGTCAAACAAATTCCCCATAATCATAAACGCCCCCGATTCGGAAAGTTATTACAATAGAATACTGCCCCAGGATGGAATATGCTTTGGTTTTTTGGAAAAAAATTGAATATTTTTTAATAAACCGGCCAGCTGCCTATAGCATAATAATAGTATTGAACTAAAAAAACCAAGAAGTAATTCTTAAACGCCTTATTACAGAAATTGAAGCAGTTACCGGTCTTCCTTATTGCGCTGCTTTTTAAGAAAGGTCACTGGTAATATTACAGGTATTGCCGAATGAGTGTAGTCTCCTATATTCCGTATATCGCCAAACAAATGCCAATTAGGAATTCAATCAGTAATAATCCGCATAAAACATTCCTTTGTTCCCCGCGTTGCGCTAGACCAGCTAAAGCCGGTATGCATTTGCGTAAACGACGATTTTTCTTTCGTTGGTACCAGTTAATTTTTTTCTAAAATTTCTGGTGGGTGCATTGCTTTTTCCAAAAGGAGGATTTAGACCTTTACGAATAAACCGGAAGGTCATATATGCCTGGAACGTTAAGTGTAATGTTATTGCGATCTTTGTATAAGTATATTGTTGGAAATAATAAATGTATTGACATATAAACTTTTTACAGGCAAAATATAATATCTGGGGATTAACATGAAAAAACATATATTTTCTTTGTTTTTTCTTTGTTTCTGCATGGTTATAATCTCAGGACAGGAAGTCTTACCGGAATATAATGGCTTTTGGAGCAAAGGTCCCATTAATATTATTGACATAATTGATTATTATCCTGATAGAATTGATATTTTAAGAAATGAAATATATGCCCGCTATGGCCGGCCATTTATTAATCAAAAATATAGACAATATTTTTCTTCTCAGGATTGGTATATGGAAAAAAGTGATTTTTCAGAAACATGGTTGACAGATATTGATAGATGGAATATTGATTTTATTTTAGCTGTTGAAAATACACCACCTTGTTATGAAATTATATCGAATGCAAGAAAGAATAATATAGTTTATAAAGTAATTGGTGGTGATATCGGTTTACATTTTGCCTTGTTCAGCCATAACAAAGCTGTAGAAGGCGGTTATTTTCATGGCGATTATTACATAAACGAAAATTCAAGACAAAATTGGACAGTAATGGGAAATTGGATACTTATTTATGAACAATTGGGACCATTGGAATTAAACAGGTATAATGTTTCAGCATATTTACTTGACTCCGATAGACAGATAATACGTATGGCGTTATATAATAATCTGGTTTATCAAAATATAATGGAAAAACTAATAGAAAGCCAGGAAAAAATTAAAGAAAAATTTACATCTGAATGGTAGCAATATTATAAAACCCATACGATGCCTGGCCATTCTGTTTACATATCTGTATCCTGGCAGCCCGGTTTCGTTCTGCCAGGACAGTCGCTTTGTTGGTTCCCAGCTATAGCAAAAGCCGTGAAATATCTATTGACTATATTCTAAATTTATTGAAAATTCAAATATTAGAGTTGTTCGGAAACTTCAGTTTCTGTCGAACCAAAGGTTCGCCAGCTTTCTTATAAAAAAGCACTTTATTAGGGCTTTTCGCACTTAAGTGCGCGCCCTAAAAAATGCAGGTCTTGTGTCGGACTTTAGTCCGCAACAACCTTGTTTGGGCATAGCCCAAACGACGGGTTGTCGAACAAGTCTATTATATCAAAAAGGTAATATTTTGAAAAAGAACAAAAAACTATTGCTGCTTGTCATTGCTGGAATCCTGATCTTGCTGGTAATGGCTGGACTGTACTATTACTATCCCATGCTAATAATGCCTCCCGTCGAAACAGGCCTGATTCCCAATACAAATGTATATACAGTAAATGCCATGAGTGCCGTATATATGATTAAAACTGACAGCGGATATATAATGATTGATGCCGGTTTATCCAATAAGAAACTATTGGCATCCTTAAATGAAGTTATGATTAATCCTGACGAAGTAAGATGGATTTTCCTTACTCATTCTGATGGGGATCATGTGAGTGGATTAGCTTTATTTCCAAATGCAGAAATCTATATGAATGAAGAGGAATTTCCATTAATAAACGGGACAGCCAAACGAATTGTTTTTGGCGGGAATACAATGCCTTCCGGAATTGATATTGAAAAAATAAACTTATTGTCTCACAATCAGGAATTGTTATTTGGCGGAACAAAAATTCAATGTATTAAAGCGCCGGGGCATACCACCGGTTCCATGTTATATCTTGTTGATGGTAAATATTTATTTACAGGTGATGTACTCAAAATTAAAGATGGGGAAAAAAGTGTTCATCCCTATAGCATGGATGCGGAATTAAGCAAAAAAACAATCGAACAATTAAAAGGAATTTTAGACAATTGTTCAATTATTCTTACTTCTCATTATGGATTGCATTAAAATAGTGGCAATCATTGATATCAATGAAAGGATACATTCCAAAAATTAATTAGCAGACCAAACCAGCGGTAAAAAACAGTATACCGGCTAATTTTTGATTGTTTGGGCTTTTTTTNCCAATTCCAGAAACCCCCGCCGGTACCCTGATGCGTCTTGTCCAATTGCGGCTTGAGCCATGCTGAAAATATTTTCGTAGCCGGTATTTCCCTTATAGGGGCTGTCACGTAACATCATGCCGAAACCGGCAACCGCTGCAGCAAAGCGAAAATCAAGCGACTCTTCACCGGTTTTCCGGACAGAGGATACTGTCACCGGAAGGCTTAGAAGTGAACTTTCAGTCTCCTGCGGCAGCTTGTACCGGAGTTTTACAGTCAATAGTTCATCAGGATAACCTGTTTGTACTGTTTCCAGCGCAGTTAGCGATCCGTATTTAAGAGTATCGACCTGGGGCAGGGCGTCATTTTCTAACCCCGGCGGTATGAGTTCATAAAAAGCGGTAACCGTATGTCCGGCGCCTATGTCGCCTGCGTCAATGGTATCGTCGTTAAAATCTTCTTTGCGAAGCAAACGGTTCTCATAACCGATTAGCCTGTAAGCGCCTACTGTTGCGGGATTAAACTCAACCTGAATTTTTACATCCTGGGCAATGGTGATTAAAGTACTGCTCAACTGCTCCACCAGAATTTTCCCGGCTTCTTCCAAAGTATCTATATATCCGTAATTTCCGTTACCTTTGGAAGCCAGCTGCTTTAAGGTTCCGTCACGGTAATTGTCCATGCCGAATCCCAGGACGGTTAAATATATGCCGCTCCTGGCTTTACCGGTAATCAAACCCACCAGTTCACTGCGGCTGCTTACCCCCACATTGAAATCCCCGTCAGTACACAGGATAACCCGGTTAACAGCGCCCGGATCAAAATTCTGTTCCGCCAGCCGGTAAGCAAGCTGAATTCCTGCCCCCCCTGCGGTGGAACCTCCTGCCTTCAATTTATCCAGCGCCGCAAGGATTTTATTTTTGTCATCTCCGCTTGTGGGCGGCAGTACTGTTCCGGCGGCTCCGGCATATATGCATATTGCCACTTTATC
>JGI24702J35022_10000437_pt1 | contig 25160 bp, 32 predicted proteins | sample TergutTh196P4_FD_35022 | JGI IMG/M metagenome (IMG submission 35022)
GCCTAAGTTTTCAAAGAGAAACATTACCAAACCACCAGTCTTTTCATTCATCCGCGAGATAAATTCCTGGAAGAAAGCGTGGGGCAAACGTGCCATGATACCAACCATGATGATGAATGAGATACCATTCCCGATGCCTTTGTCGGTTATGCGTTCTCCAAGCCACAACACAAACATACTGCCACCCGCCATAATCAGGGTAGACGAGAAATTAAACATAAAACCGGTAGGTAATGCCGAACCCACATACCGCATCTGGACATTCAGGTTGGTCAAATAAGCCATCCCCTGGAAAACCAGAATGATAACTGTCAGGTAGCGCGTCCATTGATTGATCTTCTTACGTCCGCTTTCGCCTTCACGCTGCAGTTTTTGGAAAGAAGGAACAATGATAGTCATCAACTGTATCACAATAGAAGCGGAGATATAAGGCATAATTCCCAACGCAAAAATAGAAGCATTCGAAAAAGCGCCTCCGGAAAACATATCCAACAANCCNAATAATCCTCCACGTGTCTGACTCTGTAATGCAGTCAGTGCATGCGGGTCGACACCCGGAAGCACGACATACGTACCAAAGCGGTAGATAAGGATCAGCAGAAGTGTGGTGATGATACGTTTCCGTAAATCCTCAATCTTCCATATATTTTTTAAAGTCTCTATTGTTCTCATATATATCAGAGTTTAACGATAGTACCACCGGCAGCTGTGATAAGTTCTTCTGCTTTTTTGGAGAAAGCATGTGCTTCGACTTCCAATTGTACGGATACCGTTCCTTTGGCGAGTATCTTTACTAATTGTGACGTTGTGATAAATCCTGCTTTCTTTAACTCTTCCAATCCGATTTTTGACAGATTCTTTTCCGTTGCCAAAAGTTGCAATGTGGAGAGATTGATTGCCTTATATGCTACACGGTTAATATTTTTGAAACCAAATTTGGGTAAACGTCGTTGGATAGGCATCTGCCCACCTTCAAAACCGCTTTTCCGGGAATAACCGGAACGTGATTTGGCTCCTTTATGTCCTCTGGTAGAAGTACCTCCATATCCGGAACCTGTGCCGCGTCCTATTCTTTTTCTGGTTTTGGTTGAACCTTGTGCTGGTTTTAAATTTGATAAATTCATATCATTAATTTTTTTTTATCGGGCGAACACGCAGGTCCGCCCCTACAATTTACATTTCAATGGAAACCAAATGTTTCACTTTCTCTATCATGCCTATGATGGATGGTGTAGCTTCATGTTCGACTACACGATTTATCTTTCTAAGACCTAATGCATCGAGCGTTCTTTTTTGGTCTTTCGGGCATTTAATTCTGCTTCTGACTTGTTTGATTTTTATTGTTGCCATATCCAATCTTCATTTATCCGTTAAACACTTTCTCGACCGAAATACCCCTGTTTTGAGCAACCATGGCAGGGCTTCTCAGTTCACTGAGCGCCAACATTGTTGCTTTCACTAAGTTATGAGGGTTCGACGAACCTTTCGATTTGGCCAACACGTCAGTAATCCCGACACTCTCCAAGACGGCACGCATAGCGCCACCGGCCTTTACACCGGTACCATGATAGGCAGGTTTGATAATGATTTCAGCGCCTCCATACTTGGCTTCCTGTTCGTGCGGGATGGTTCCTTTGTGGATGGGGATTCGAATCAGGTTTTTCTTTGCAGCTTCCACGCCTTTGGCTATGGCCGTTGTTACTTCGCCTGCCTTACCCAGACCCCATCCGACAATACCGTCTTCATTGCCCACGACTACGATGGCGGCAAAACTGAATGTACGCCCTCCTTTCGTGACTTTTGTCACACGGTTGATTGCTACTAATCTGTCTTTTAATTCTAAATCATTCGTTGATTTAACTCTATTATTCATACTTGCCATCTTTTCTAAAATTTAAGTCCGCTGTTGCGTGCCGCATCGGCTAATTCTTTAATTCTTCCGTGATACAGGTATCCATTTCTGTCAAAAACAACAGCTTGTATGCCTGCTTCTTTGGCGTGTNGGGCAATCAGTTCCCCCACTTTCGCTGCAATGACTTTCTTTGCCGCTTTCTCTTTTATCTTCAGTGACGATGCTGCAGCTAATGTTCTGCCTGTCGTATCATCTACCACCTGAGCGTAAATCTGCTTATTGCTTCTGAAGACGGTCAGGCGTGGACATTCGAAAGTGCCTGATATTTTGCCGCGTATACTTCTTTTTATTCTTATTCTTCTTGTTTCTTTTGTTACCATAATCTTTATCGTTTCGCGTAGCTTATTTAGCTGCAGATTTACCTGATTTTCTTCTGATTACTTCACCTGTAAACTTAATGCCTTTCCCTTTATACGGTTCGGGTTTACGGAACGAACGAATCTTCGCACATACCTGGCCTATCAACTGTTTGTCAGCCGATTCGAGAATAATCAGCGGATTTTTATTTCGTTCTGTTTTTGTTTCCACCTTCACTTCGTCAGGAAGTTGCAAATATATCATGTGTGTATAACCTAATGAAAGTTCCAACACCTGGCCTGTGTTATTCACACGATAGCCTACGCCGACCAACTCCAACTGTTTCTTATATCCATCCGATACGCCGACCACCATGTTGTTTATCAACGAACGGTATAGTCCGTGTTGGGCGCGATGTGTACGTTCGTCGCTCGGCCTCGTCAACGTCAACACACCGTCTTCGATGGTCAATGTAAGGTCAGGGTTGATTTGTTGCGAGAGTTCGCCTTTGGGTCCCTTGACAGTCACTAAGTCGTCTTTTATCGTTATTGTTACTCCTGCCGGAATTTGAATGGGTAATTTTCCTATTCTTGACATATCCTTTCCTCCCTGNTTAATAAACGTAACATAAAACTTCGCCGCCNACATTTTGGTTGCGTGCTTCTTTATCCGTCATAACTCCTTTNGGNGTAGAAAGGATGGCTATGCCAAGCCCATTCAATACCCTGGGNAACTCCTTGTATCCTGCATATTTACGTAATCCCGGCCTTGAAATGCGTTTAAGGTTCTTGATGGCATTCACTTTATTTACCGGGTCGTATTTCAAGGCAATCTTGATGATGCCTTGCGGTCCTTCGTCTACAAACTTGAAATTAAGAATGTAGCCTTTTTCAAAAAGGATTTTGGTGATTTCCTTTTTCAAATTGGAGGCGGGCACTTCGACAACGCGGTGCTGCGCCTTGATTGCATTTCGCAATCTTGTTAAATAATCTGCAATAGGGTCTGTCATTTCTATTTATTTAAATTGATCCGGCCTTTCCGGACAATATTTAGTTCAATTATGAGTTACGATTAATTGATTTATTGAATTTTCAGTTATTCAATTATTCAATTATTCATCATTGTTTTTACCAGCTCGCTTTTTTTACGCCGGGAATTAGCCCTTGTGAAACCATTTCACGAAACTGAATGCGTGAAATGCCAAACTGGCGCATATAACCTTTGGGACGCCCCGTCAATTTACAACGGTTGTGTATCCGAACCGGTGAAGCATTTTTAGGAATTGCCTGTAATGCTTCGAAGTTGCCTTCAGCTTTCAGTTGCGCACGCTTCGCTGCGTATTTCTTTACAAGTTTGGCACGCTTCACTTCGCGAGCCTTCATTGATTCTTTCGCCATATATTAATTCTTTTTTATATTCTTAAAAGGCAATCCAAATTCTCGCAAAAGCGCATAACCTTCTTCATCTGTTTTCGCAGAGGTTACAAAGGTAATATTCATTCCCAAGATTTTAGATATATTATCAATATTTATTTCAGGGAAAATGATTTGTTCCTGAATTCCTAACGTATAATTACCTCTTCCATCCAACTTACTTTCAATCCCCTTGAAGTCGCGAATACGCGGTAATGCCACCCGTACAAGCCTTTCTAAAAACTCATACATCTTCTCATGCCGTAAGGTAACCATCACGCCAATCGGCATTTTCCGGCGCAACTTAAAGTTAGAAATATCTTTTTTCGAAACAGTTGCCACAGCTTTCTGCCCTGTGATAAGTGTCAACTCCTCGATGGCCGTATCGATCAACTTTTTATCTTGCGTCGCTTTTCCAACACCTTGATTAACGACAATCTTTTTCAGGACCGGTACCTGCATTACGGAGGTATAGTTAAACTCCTTTTTCAGCGCCGGAACGATCCGTTCTTTGTATTCACTTCGAATGTTAGCTATTGTACTCATCACTTAATCACCTCCCCTGATCTTTTGGCATAACGTACTAATTCTCCTTTTACCACTTTCCGTCCTATCCTGGTGGGCTTGCCCGTTTTAGGGTCAATCACATTCAAGTTAGAGATATGGACGGATGCTTCTTTTTTCTGGATTCCTCCTTGCGGACTTTTGGCATTCGGCTTCGCATGTTTAGATACCATATTGACACCTTCGACAATCGCCCGTTGCTTTTTAACAATCACTTGCAGGATACGTCCTGTCTTCCCTTTATCTTCACCGGAGTTTACAAATACTGTGTCTCCTTTTCTTATATGTAACTTGCTCATTTCTTTATAGTTTTCGGTTTTCAGTTTTCGGTTTTCAGTTTTTTACTAAAAACTGTCCACTGATAACTTATTTCAATTCTTAATTCCTAATTGTCACAGTACTTCCGGAGCTAATGAAACAATCTTCATGTTTGTGGCACGCAACTCCCTGGCAACAGGACCAAAGATACGGCTTCCCCTGATTTCTCCTGCCGGAGTCAACAACACACAGGCATTATCGTCAAAGCGAATATACGAACCGTCCTGCCGGCGGATCTCTTTCTTTGTTCGCACAATGATTGCCCTCGAAACAGCGCCTTTCTTCACATCGCTCGACGGAATAACGCTTTTCACTGCCACAACAATCACATCACCTACGGAGGCATAACGCTTGCGGGTCCCTCCCAGCACACGAATACACAACACCTCTTTGGCTCCGCTATTGTCTGCTACTTTCAATCTTGATTCTTGCTGTATCATCTTATTTAGCCCTTTCTGTGATTTGAACTAAACGCCATCTTTTCAACTTGCTCAAGGGGCGCGTTTCCATTATCCTAACCGTATCGCCAATGTTACATTCGTTTTTCTCGTCGTGGGCGTGATACTTTTTCGTCTTGCTGACGAATTTGCCGTAGATGGGGTGTTTTTCTTTCCATTTTACGACAACAGTAATCGTTTTGTCCGTCTTATTGCTGAACACTACGCCTGTCCTTTCCTTTCTTAAATTTCTCGTTTCCATTGGGCTTTATTTAGTTATTATTCATTTCTCTTTTATGCAACTCCGTCAATAAACGGGCAACCGTCCTGCGTTGCTCTTTGATCTGAGAAGGATTATCCAACGGTGAAATGCTATGATTAATCTTCCTTTGATCCAAAGCCATTTTCTCCGCATCGATCCTTTCTTCTAACTCTTTGGTACTTAATTCCCTTACTTCCTTTATTTTCATAGCATTTACAATGTTTGATTTTGCATATCATAGTCACGGCGGACAATAAATTTAGTTGTGACCGGTAGCTTCTGCGCTGCCAAACGTAATGCTTCTTTGGCAATGTCAAAAGAGACACCTTCTATTTCAAACAGGATGCGTCCCGGTGAAACAGGTGCAACGAATCCTTCCGGATTTCCTTTTCCTTTACCCATACGTACATCAGCCGGTTTACTTGTGATTGGTTTGTCGGGGAATATCCGCACCCAAACCTGACCTTGGCGTTGCATATAACGGGTTACTGCAATACGGGCTGCTTCAATCTGACGGCCGGTTATCCATTTGTAATCTAAAGACTTTATTCCAAACGAACCGAATGCCAGCTGATTACCACGTTGTGCAAAGCCTTTGAGACGGCCTTTCTGTTGTCTTCTAAATCTTGTTTTTTTAGGTTGTAACATGTTCTACCTATATTAAATCCCTGAAGGGATTGTTGAATTATTTATTTCTTTTTCTACACTGATAACTGAAAACTGATAACTGAAAACTATTCATCGGTTCGATCTTTTCCTCCGAAAGCCTCTATCTCTGTCTCTATCTCTGTCTCTATCTCTCTCTCGTCCACCCTGGCTGCCTCTATCATCTCTACGGCCAAAGTCTTTGAACGAAGTGAATGAAGGAGCAAGGTCTTTCTTTCCATATACTTCGCCACGGCAGATCCATACCTTAATACCCAGCAGACCTGTTTTTGTCAAGGCTTCCGCTAAGGCATAATCTATATCGGCACGGAAGGTATGCAACGGGGTACGACCTTCCTTGTACATTTCAGAGCGTGCCATTTCAGCGCCATTCAGCCGACCCGAAATCTGTACCTTGATACCTTCCGCTCCCATTCGCATGGTGGAGGCAATGGCCATCTTCACCGCACGGCGATATGCGATTTTCCCTTCCAACTGACGGGCGATATTGTTGGATACAATCACAGCATCCAATTCAGGCTTTTTGATTTCGAAGATATTGATCTGAATTTCTTTGTCTGTGATTTTCTTTAACTCTTCTTTCAGCTTATCGACTTCCGAACCGGCTTTTCCGATAATAATCCCCGGACGTGAAGTACAAACTGTAATGGTCACTAATTTCAATGTGCGTTCAATCACAATGCGTGATACGCTTGCCTTAGCCAGACGGGCGCTCAGGTATTTGCGAATCTTGCTGTCTTCCAGTAAGGTGTCGCCATAATTATTGCCTCCGTACCAGTTGGAATCCCAACCGCGGATGATTCCCAGCCGATTACTAATCGGATTAACTTTTTGTCCCATCTGTATTAATTTTGACTTTCTGTTTTATTATGTGAATCAACAAATAAGGTCACATGATTCGAGCGTTTACGAATCCGGTTGCCTCTTCCTTGCGGAGCCGGACGCATCCGTTTCAATGTCTTTGCGTTATCCACACTCACAAGTGATACGTATAATTCTCCGCTGTCTGCTTTGCGTTCATTTTTCTGTTCCCAGTTAGAGATAGCCGAACGAAGCAATTTCTCTACCCTTGCAGCAGCTTCCTTATTGGAGAATTTTAATACGCCCAACGCCCTGTAGACTTCCATTCCACGTATCATATCTACCACTAAACGCATCTTGCGCGGCGAAGTAGGAACGTTTCGCAGTTTGGCGAAATAGAGGGATTTTTGGGCCTCTTTGAGTTCTTCTGCTGATCTTCTTTTTCTAGCACCCATATTGTATTATCTTTTTATTTCTTTCTGTTTCCTGCATGACCACGGAAGGTACGGGTAGGCGAAAATTCACCCAACTTGTGACCAACCATATTTTCGGTGATAAACACAGGTATAAATTTATTTCCATTATGTACGGCTATCGTATGTCCTACGAAATCCGGCGAGATCATGGAGGCGCGGGCCCAGGTCTTGATGACAGACTTTTTGCCTGACTCATTCATAGCGAGGACTTTCTTCTCCAACTTCACATTGATATACGGACCTTTTTTTAACGAACGACTCATTGTATTCTAATTATTCAGATTATTTTTTNCTTCTTTCCATAATATACTTCGAAGAGTGTTTCTTCGGCGCTCTTGTTTTCAAGCCCTTNGCATACAATCCTTTACGTGAACGCGGATGGCCTCCCGATGCACGTCCTTCCCCACCACCCATCGGGTGATCAACCGGGTTCATCACAACACCACGAACACGTGGACGACGTCCCAACCATCTCGAACGGCCGGCTTTACCTGACTTTTCAAGTCCATGGTCCGAATTTCCAACACTACCTACCGTAGCCTTGCAGGCCGACAGTATTTTCCGGGTTTCGCCCGAAGGCATTTTAAGGATCACATAACTGCCTTCGCGTGAGGTCAACTGGGCAAATGCTCCGGCCGAACGCACCAACTTGGCTCCCTGTCCGGGACGAAGTTCGATGTTATGAATAATCGTTCCTACAGGGATATGTTGCATCGGCAACGTATTCCCTATTTCGGGAGCGGCTTCTTTGCCGGACATCACTGTTTGGCCAACTTGCAAGCCATTGGGAGCAATGATATAACTCTTCTCTCCATCAGCATAATACAGTAAAGCAATGCGTGAAGTACGATTCGGGTCGTACTCAATTGACTTTACAGTTGCAGGAATGCCATCTTTACTTCTCTTGAAATCAATGAATCTATACTTCTGTTTGTGACCTCCACCCAGATAACGCATCGTCATCTTGCCGGTATTATTACGGCCACCTGAACTTTTCTTCCCTGTTACAAGAGATTTCTCTGGTGTACTTGCAGTGATTGTATCAAATGCACCAATAATCTTGTGTCTTTGCCCCGGTGTCGTGGGCTTTAATTTACGTATTCCCATTCTTTATCCTTTTTCTACCATTATTAATTCCCTAAAGGGATTATGGAATTTTTTTCTACATTATTAAATTAAATGTTACTGAAGAAATCGATGACTTCTCCTTCTTTCAATGTTACGATTGCTTTCTTGTATTTGGGTTGCCTGCCGCTGATAACACCCGATTTCGTAAAACGGCTTTTTATTTTACCGGAATACTTCATCGTGTTGACATCCACGACAATCACATTATACATTGACTCAACTGCTTTCTTGATTTCTAACTTGTTGGCATCAGGTGAAACACGAAAGCCGAAACGGTTGGGATATTTGTTTGTAATCGCCGTCAGTTTTTCTGTTACAATCGGTTTGATGATAATTCCCATAGATTATTCTCCTTATGCTTTTAGATTATTTTCAATGATGCCTACAGCACTTTCCGTAAACACTAAACTTGCAACGTCCAGAACCTTATATGTATTTAGCTCGGAGACAGTTACAACATTTGCTTTTTCGAGGTTGCGGGCTGATAAATAGATTCCCTTATTATTTTCCGGCAAAACCAATAACATTTTCTGATCTTCAATTTTCAATCCTTTCAACAGTGAGATAAAATCCTTTGTTTTAGGCGAATCGAAGGTAAAATCTTCAACTACCCAAATGGCATTAGCTGCTGCTTTGTACGAAAGAGCCGACTTACGCGCTAAGGCTTTCACCTTCTTGTTCAATTTAAAACTATAGTCTCTGGGTTGAGGGCCGAAGATACGTCCTCCACCAACCAAAACCGGCGATTTGGTATCTCCACGGCGAGCGCCGCCGCTGCCTTTCTGGCGAATCAGTTTACGTGTACTTCCCGTTATTTCGCTTCTTTCTTTCGCTTTATGTGTCCCTTGGCGTTTATTGGCCATATACTGTTTCACATCCAAATAAATGGCATGATCATTGGGTTCAATACCAAATACCGCATCATCAAGCGTTACAGTCTTGCCTGTTTCTTCTCCTTTGATATTCAATATGTTTAGTTCCATCATTTTTTAATTAATAAGATTGAACCTTTTGATCCCGGAACCGACCCTTTGACTAACAAAAGATTATGATCNGAAATTATCTTGATAACTTCCAGATTTTGAACAGTTATCCGTTTGTTCCCCATTTGTCCGGCCATTCCTGTTCCCTTGAAAACCTTGGATGGNGTNGAACATGCTCCAATTGANCCCGGAGCACGCAAACGGTTATGCTGCCCATGGGTGGACTCTCCCACTCCACTGAACCCACGGCGTTTTACAACTCCCTGGAATCCTTTCCCTTTCGATTTTCCAATGACATCGACAAAGCTCGTACCCTCTAAATAATCAACAGTGATCACATCGCCTAATTGATAGGGGGTATCTAAATTTTTGAACTCGGCCAAGTGTCTCTTGGGCGTNACGCCTGCTTTCATAAAATGGCCGNCTTCGGGCTTGGGGGTATGTTTATCCTTCTTGTTTTGGAAGCCTAACTGAACCGCCTCATAGCCATCGGTTTCGACCGTCTTGATTTGCGTAACTACACAAGGACCTACTTCGATAACAGTGCATGGAAGATTTTTTCCCTCGGCACTGAAAACGGATGTCATTCCGATTTTTTTTCCTAATAATCCTGGCATTTCCTTATATATTTATAATTTTGTTATTCGTAATTTTTGAAAGTTCAATGTTCAATGTTCAACTTTCAATTTGTGCGGGCAAGGCATGCCTTGCCCCTACACTTTAATTTCTACTTCTACTCCGCTGGGCAATTCCAACTTCATCAATGCATCAACTGTTTTGGCGGTTGAACTGTAAATATCGATCAATCTCTTGTAAGAAGAAAGTTCGAATTGTTCGCGCGATTTTTTATTGACAAACGTCGCACGATTCACCGTAAAAATCCGTTTATGTGTCGGCAACGGTATTGGTCCGCTAACCACCGCTCCTGTAGCCTTTACAGTCTTGACAATCTTCTCCGACGATTTGTCGACTAAAGAATAGTCGTAAGACTTTAGTTTAATTCTGATTTTTTGACTCATATATGCTAAAATATTTTTAATTTTTTCACTTTTTCTTAATACCTCCACTTTCCTCCCGTATCACTCAACACTTGATTCGTAATATCTTCAGGTACTTGCGCAAAATGCGTAAATTGCATCGACGAAGTAGCACGGCCTGATGTAATGGTTCGTAAAATAGTTACGTAACCAAATGTCTCAGCCAAAGGCACTTTCGCCTTGACAATACAAGTACCGGCGCGACTTGAGTCCATTCCTTCGATTTGTCCGCGACGTTTATTCAAATCGCTGATTACATCTCCCATGTTTTCCTCAGGTGTCACTACCTCAATTTTCATAACCGGCTCTAACAAGACGGGGCCTGCTTTTTGAGCTGCATTCCTAAAAGCATGCATGGCACATATTTCGAACGACAACTGATCGGAGTCGACCGTATGGAAAGAACCATCGAGCAACGTGACTTTCATCTTATCTAACGGATAACTTGCCAAAACGCCATTATTCATCGCTTTTCCAAAACCTTTCTGGATAGAAGGAATAAATTCTTTGGGCACATTACCTCCTTTTACCGCATCTATAAATTGCAATCGACCTTCAAAATCTTCATCAGCCGGTTCGACCCTAACAATGATATCTGCAAATTTCCCGCGCCCTCCTGTTTGTTTCTTGTATACTTCCCGCCACTCAACAGGAATCGTAATGGCCTCTTTATAAGAAACCAGCGGGCGTCCTTGATTACACTCGACACAAAATTCACGACGTAAACGGTCGATAATAATTTCAAGATGAAGTTCGCCCATGCCACGAATCAACGTCTGGCCTGTCTCACTGTTTGCTTCGACAAGAAATGTAGGATCTTCTTCCGATAGCTTGGATAATCCGATACTTAATTTATCCAAGTCTTTCTGTGTCTTTGGTTCAACGGCAATGCTAATCACCGGTTCGGGAAACTCAATCGATTCCAACGTAATCGGCTGTTTTTCATCACACAATGTGTCCCCTGTCCGGATATCTTTAAAACCTACTCCGGCTCCTATATCTCCACATCCGATTTGTTCAATGGGATTCTGTTTATTGGAGTGCATCTGGAACAAACGCGAAATGCGTTCTCTCTTGCCCGAACGTGTATTTAAAACAGAAGAGCCGGCTTTCAGACTTCCCGAATAAACGCGGAAGAAACAAAGACGGCCAACATACGGGTCGGTTGCAATTTTAAACGCCAACGCTGTCAAGGGTTCTTCCGACACAGGCTTACGTTCAATTGCCTTATCCGGGTTCGCCGGATCATACCCTGTAATGTTTGATGTATCACTGGGGCTTGGTAGATAAGCGCATACTGCATCCAATAGCGTTTGCACGCCCTTATTTTTGAATGATGATCCGCAAATCACCGGATTGATTTTTCGGGATAACGTGCCTTTGCGAATGGCAAGATGGATTTCATCTTCTGTGATCGTTGAAGGTGCAGCGAGGTATTTTTCCATGACCGTATCATTAAAGTCTGCAACGGTTTCAAGCATCTTGTCACGCCATTCTTCTGTTTCCTCTTTGAGTTCAGCAGGAATGTCATTCACTTCATATTCAGCGCCCAGCGTATCATCGATCCAATAATATGCTTTCATTTTCACCAAATCCACGACGCCACGAAACTTCTCCTCCGAACCCAATGGTATTTGAATCGGGCATGGATTCGACCCTAACTTATCTTTGATCTGACGAACCACATCAAAGAAATTCGCCCCTGACCGATCCATTTTATTGACATAACATATACGTGGCACATTATATTTATCGGCTTGCCGCCATACGGTCTCGGATTGTGGTTCGACGCCGCCTACTGCACAAAAGGTAGCAATGGCGCCATCCAATACGCGAAGTGAACGTTCAACTTCAACTGTAAAATCAACGTGTCCCGGGGTATCTATTAAGTTTATTTTGAATTTTTCGTTTCCATAATTCCAGAAAGTAGTAGTAGCTGCTGACGTAATCGTGATGCCGCGTTCCTGTTCCTGTTCCATCCAGTCCATGGTCGCTGCACCATCGTGTACTTCACCAAGTTTATGCGTCAGGCCGGTGTAGAAAAGAATACGTTCCGAAGTCGTAGTCTTACCTGCATCAATATGAGCCATAATACCGATATTCCTGGTCAATCTTAATATGTCATCCGTCTCAAACACCTATTGAATAATTGAATAATTGAATAACTGAATAACTGAAAATTTTAAATTCTTAAATTCTTAAATCTTCAGATTTTAAATCGTTGATTCAAAATCTGAAGTACGCAAACGCCCGGTTGGCTTCCGCCATCCGGTGCATATCTTCTTTTCGTTTAAATGCACCTCCCTGACTGTTGAATGCATCCACAATTTCAGCACACAATTTATCAGACATTGTCTTGCCGCCTCGCCTGCGGGCATACAAGATTAAATTTTTCATTGAAATGGATTCTTTGCGATCCGGGCGGATTTCTGTGGGAACCTGAAATGTAGCGCCGCCTACGCGCCGTGATTTTACTTCAACCTGGGGGGTTATATTGTCGAGCGCTGATTTCCAAATCTCTAACGCTGATCTTTCTTCATTCGGCAATTTAGCCTTCACATTTTCCAAAGCGGAATAGAAAATGTCATACGATATACTCTTTTTACCGTCGTACATCAAATGGTTTACAAATTTTGTAACCCTGACATCACTGTAGACAGGATCCGGTAATACCTGTCGTTTTTTGGGTTTTGACTTTCTCATTTGTTTTACAGAATTTTGTTCTTGTTTTTGGTTGTTGATCTTTTTGTCTTCAACGATTCCTCCGAATCATTTACTCAACCTGCGTCTTTTCCAATCACTTAAACTATATTATACTTTCTATTATGCTAAAATCTTTTAAATTCTTAAATCTTTAAATGGAGAGCGTAAGTCTTACGCCCCTGCATTATTTTTTGCCTTTGACCGGAGTTTTACCTTTGGCGGCTGCTGTGCCCGGTTTGGGACGCTTCGCACCATATTTCGAACGGCGTTGCGTACGTCCGGCAACACCGGCTGTATCTAATGTACCGCGTACAATATGATAACGCACACCCGGGAGGTCTTTCACACGACCACCGCGCACCATTACAATGGAGTGCTCCTGCAGATTATGGCCTTCGCCCGGAATATAAGTGTTCACCTCTTTATGATTCGTCAAACGCACACGCGCTACTTTCCGCATGGCAGAATTCGGTTTTTTCGGCGTGGTGGTATACACACGTACACAAACACCGCGTCTTTGAGGGCATGAATCCAAGGCGGGCGACTTACCTTTCACCACCAAAGTCTCCCTTCCTTTTCTTACTAACTGTTGAATTGTAGGCATTTTTCTACTTTGTTTTATATATTTTAATCTTATACTTTTCAATTTCGGGTTGCAAAGATACGACTATTTTTTTTATCAACAAGCAAAATGCTTAAAAAATGTTCTAAAATATCATTTTTTTAGTTCAAGGTTTAATTCAATTATCCCGTTATTATTATTTTGCTTATCTTTGCGCGATTTTTAGAAGTTTAGATGTAGAAAAAAAAGAAAAAAAGATGAATGTAATTAACAAGACGATCGATTTAGGTGATGGAAGGACCATCACGATTGAAACCGGAAAATTAGCCAAACAAGCTGATGGAGCGGTAACTGTACGAATGGGTAATACCGTTTTATTGGCCACTGTTTGTGCTGCCAAAGAAGCCAATCTGGGTGTGGATTATATGCCGTTACAGGTTGACTATAAAGAAAAATTCTCCGCATTCGGACGATTCCCCGGAGGATTTATGCGCAGGGAAGGCAAACCTTCCGACTATGAAATACTGACTTCGCGACTTGTAGACCGCGTATTACGTCCGCTTTTCCCGGACAATTACCATGCCGAAGTTTTTGTCAGCATTTTATTATTTTCGGCCGACGGCAATGATATGCCCGATGCGCTGGCAGGATTAGCCGCCTCGGCAGCCATCGCCGTATCGGATATACCGTTTAACGGCCCGATCTCGGAAGTACGGGTCGGACGTGTTGGCGGGGAATACATCATCAATCCGACATACAGTCAGTTGGAAGAAGCCGATATAGATATTATGGTAGGCGCTACGGCCGACAATATCATGATGGTTGAAGGTGAGATGGACGAAGTGCAGGAGGCCGATATGCTCGAAGCCATCAAAATAGCCCATGAGGCGATCAAAGACCATTGCCGCGTACAGTTGGAATTGACGGAACTATGCGGCAAAACAGTCAAACGTGAATATAACCACGAAGAAAACGATGAAGAGCTGCGCAAAGCCGTTCATGATCAATGTTATGACAAAGCCTACGCGATAGCGGTATCAGGAACGGACAAACAGGCACGTTCCGAAGCATTTGAAGCCATCGTGACCGAATTTAAGTCGAATTTCACCGAAGAAGAGCTTGAAGCGAAAGAAGGGATGATCAAACGTTATTATCACGATGTGGAGAAAGAAGCCATGCGCCGTGCCATCTTGGATGAAGGCAAACGGTTGGACGGACGTAAAACGACGGATATCCGCCCGATATGGATAGAAACCGACTTCATACCGGGTCCCCACGGAGCAGCCGTTTTTACACGCGGCGAGACACAGTCACTGACAACAGTGACCTTAGGAACAAAGCCTGATGAGAAAATCGTGGACGATGTATTGGTATTCGGCAAAGACCGTTTCCTGCTTCACTACAATTTCCCCCCGTTTTCCACCGGCGAAGCCAAATCGCAACGCGGTGTAGGACGTCGCGAGGTAGGTCATGGCAATTTGGCGCACCGCGCACTCAAACGTATGATTCCCAAAGACTATGCGTATGTCATCCGTGTAGTCTCCGATATCCTCGAATCAAACGGTTCGTCATCTATGGCTACCGTCTGTGCAGGAACACTCGCATTGATGGATGCAGGGGTACACATCAAAAAACCTGTTTCAGGAATAGCCATGGGATTGATCTCCGAAAACAAAGGAAAGAATTATGCGATCCTCTCGGATATCTTAGGTGATGAAGATCACCTGGGAGATATGGATTTCAAGGTGACCGGGACAAAAGACGGTATCACTGCCACACAAATGGATATCAAGGTAGACGGATTATCGTACGAGATTCTCGAAAATGCGCTGGCACAAGCCAAAGCAGGCCGGTTGCATATATTGAGTAAGATTATCGAAGCCCAACCCGAAGCACGACCTGATCTGAAACCACATGCTCCACGCATTGAGGTCATTACTGTCGGGAAAGAATTTATTGGAGCAATCATAGGCCCGGGCGGTAAGATTATTCAGGGTATTCAGGAAAGAACAGGCGCAACCATCTCCATTGATGAAGTAGATGGTGTTGGTGTGGTTGAAATTTCGGGCGTCAACAAAGAATCGATAGAGGGGGCATTAAAAGCAATTCGTGCGATTGTGGCCATCCCCGAAGTCGGTGAGATCTATGAAGGTAAGATTATTTCCCTGATGCCTTACGGCGCTTTTGTCGAATTTATGCCCGGAAAAGAAGGGTTATTACATATTTCCGAAATTGGTTGGAAACGTTACGAGACAATTGACGATACAGGATTACACGAAGGCGATCCGCTGACTATCAAGTTGGTTGATATAGATCCCAAGACAGGCAAATTCAAGTTATCGCGCAGGGCGCTTCTGCCCAAGCCGGAAGGTTTTCAGGAACAACAACGCCCACCACGCCCAGCCGGCGGACATGGCGACAGAAGCAATGGTGGACACGGCAGTGGACACAGTGGCGGACATGGCGGAGGTCATGGACGAAATCCCAACAGAAGGTGAGTTTTTTCAAACTATCTCAATGCCTTGTTCGGCAAGTAATTGCAGGCTGAGGTCTCTTAATTTGAATTTCTGTATTTTACCGCTTCCCGTCATGGGGAAGGAATCGACGAAAAAGATATACTTGGGAATTTTATGGCGTGCAATCTTGCCACGACAGAAATCCCTGACTATTTCTTCGGTTATTGTTACGCCTTCGCGACAAATGATAAATGCGGCGACTTCTTCGCCGTATTTGGGGGAAGGTACGGCTACTACCTGCACATCTTTCAGTCCTTCCAAATGATACAGGTATTCTTCGATTTCGCGGGGATAAATATTTTCTCCTCCGCGGATAATCATATCTTTGATACGTCCCGTAATGCGGTAATAACCCTGTTCGTCCTTGACACCCAGGTCGCCCGAATGAAGCCAGTTGTCTGCATCAATCACCTCTGCGGTAGCTTCAGGTTTTTTGTAATAACCCTTCATCACTAAATAACCCCGGCAACATATCTCACCTTGTACGCCCGCAGGACATTCTTCGCCTGTTTCAGGGTTGACCACCTTGACTTCGGTACACGGATATGCTTTGCCGACCGTCGTACAACGTTCCTCGAACGAGTCGGTCAGTACCGAATGTGTGATACCCGGAGAACTCTCGGTCAGGCCGTAAACACTTGTGATATGGGTGATGTGCATTTTCTCCGTCACGTTGCGCATTAGTTCGATGGGGCAGAGCGATCCTGCCATGATGCCTGTACGTAAAGACGTCAGGTCGAACATGCTGAACATCGGGTGGTTCATCTCGGCGATAAACATGGTTGGAACGCCATACAACGCCGTACAACGCTCCTTATGGACTGATGCAAGCACCACTAACGGGTCGAATTTCTCTACCATTACCTGAGCGCAACCATGGGTCAATACAGCCATTGAGGCCAACGTGACACCGAAACAATGAAACAGGGGAACACAGCAACACACTTTATCATCGGCCGTAAATCCCATGCCCTCTCCTGTGAAATAACCATTATTGGCGATATTGTGATGGGTCAGCATCACACCTTTCGGAAATCCTGTCGTACCCGATGTATATTGCATATTGACAACATCATAACAATTAACTTGGCCTTTGGCTTCTTCCAACTTTTGGTCGGCGATATTCTTTCCGAGCAATAAAATTTCGGGCGTATTATACATACCCCGAAATTTTTCCTGTCCGATATATACGACATTTCTCAATGCCGGAAATCGTTCACTGTGCATAAAGCCCCGTTGCGATTCCTTTAACTCGGGAAGCATCTCGTAGGTCATATCCACATAACTGCTGTCGAAAACACCTTCGGTGATGCAAAGTGTGTGGATATCGGCATCTTTGACCAAAAATTCGAGTTCGTTTTGTTTGTAACTTGTATTGATTGTAGCCAGGACAGCACCGATTTTTGCGCCTGCATACAGGAAGGTGAGCCAGTCGGGCACATTGGTCGCCCATATCCCGACGATTGTTCCTTTTTGGACGCCTATCGCCATCAGTCCTTTCGCCATATCATCTACGCGGCGATTGAATTGCGACCAGGTAAAACGTAAGTCGCGGTCGGAAAAGATCAGGTAATCTTTATCCGGTGTTATCGCCGCCCAATGTTCAAGCCATTGACCGATTGTTTTATCTTGTAATTCCATCTTATATAATTGATAATTGAGGTCTAATACGGCGTATAAATCACCCCGATTATCCGTGCAGGATTTTCATTTCCGGCATGTACATGATGGGTGACGATTGAATCGTAGTATATGCTATCGCCTTCTTCCAAGAGGTAGACATCTTGTCCGTAGTTGATTTCTATCACTCCTTCCAGGACATAGATAAATTCTTCACCTTCGTGCGACGAAAATACAAAGTCTGTCTTTAACGCCGGAATCACATCAATCAGGAAAGGTTCCATGTGACGACCTGATTTGTCCTGGGAAAGGGCAAAGTAGGACATGTTTTTATGAACGGTCTTGGCATTATTCGAAAAACTGATGCCTTTATCGTCGCTACGGTCTTCTTTTCGACATACCACAGGTCCTATTTCCTGCTGGTCATCTAAGAAAGTGCCCAACCGCACACCCATCACACGTGCTATTTTAATCAGCGGCGCTAAAGAAGGCAATTCTTCATTATTCTCAATACGCGTGATTTGTTCGATGCTTATGCCGGCACGTTCGGCAATTTCATCAATCGTCAGATTTTTCGATTCACGAAGCCTCTTGATTTTCTCCCCAATAATCTTGTTTGTTCCCATATTACTATTTGTTTCGTTTCGGGGTGCAAAACTATAACTTTTACAGGAAATAACAAATAAAGGAACCAAATAATTGTTTTCGATCTATCGCTTTGTGCGGACTGCCTTTAAATTTTTGATGACGGGGGGCGATAGCGGAGTGAATTCTTTGTCAGCAGCACGACGAGTCGTTGTCGGATATGCCGGCACTTTATCATCCTGAAGAAATTGAGAGAAAGAATAATTGAATCCTGCCAACCGCATGATACGCCTTACTATCGCCCAACGGGTCGGGGCATTGTAATACGGCGTGTTATCGTTCATACAACTGTTATTCTCCGGTCGCCATATTCCTTTTCCGTATGTATACGATCCCTCGAAAGTGCTCACCATATTGTATTTGGATTGATTGGCAAATCCTTTCCATGTTGTTTGGGAAATATCGCTGTAGAAATCGACATTTTCGCACCATCCGTAGTCTTTATAGCTATTAATCGTCTTTTTATCTTCATCGGGAATCGTTTCGTCCCCATAATATATGTATTCATCCATTGCTTTAGAAAAGCCATGCCCCCCTACTTCATGGGTAACTATTTCTTTGAAATAAGAACTTACGGGGCACATGCCGATTGAAAAACCGTTGCCATAGTTGCCTGAAGTGTGATACATGTAACAAGTGCCCGCATATATAGTTGAGTTAATGGGCATAATGACCGTCAAGTCATCAATATAGGCATCATCAAGCGCGGGAATCGCATTCAAATAATCCACAACGACATCGTCATTGCAGTCAATTCCCGTAGAGCGGCCTCCCTCCCAAAGCGTTTCGAATTTGGTGTCAACATTTGTCTTGGGTGATTTGATGCTTATACCCTCCTCGTTGGATATAGCGGTTATCATGTATACATTAAAATAATGACGGTATTCGGTATACGGATAAATGGAGAAAAAATGGTCGGCTGCTGCACGCATATCCTGTTCATATTTACCTGTTCCCCGATTCATATCTTTGATAGTATATCCGTCGCCCATCAAAATAATGTTGACGCCTTTGCCGACGGTGGCGCTTTGCAGTTTGACGACTTCCTGATCGTAATATGTACTTGACTGCGGTTGTTGCGTAATGGTTACGGTTTCATTCAATCCTTCCGCCGAAATAGTAATGGTAGCTGTGCGTTGCCGTCCGGTGGAATTGGCTTTAGCCTCTATCTCCAACTGATTGTCCGATTGAGTTGCCGTCAGCCAGTTGCCGTCGGTCGCGATATTGTATTCCCACGATTGCCGGTCGGTGAACACATTGATGATTTCAGTTGAAACCATGTCAGCGAAATCTATTTCTAACGGAAATGCCGAAAGATACCTAAGTTCTGTATTACGTTCCCATTTGTCAAGGGTGACAACAGATGAATTTTCATTCGGGATAAAAAGCTCGGCATTTAAGGCGAGCGGTGTGTTTCGGGAATTGTTAAAGTCGCCGACCAACGAAGCCAGGTCGGTTGTCACATTAACATTTCGTCCGTTTTCGAGTTCGATATCTAATGTGAGGTTTTGCCTTGTTGCGACATCGAAGCCCAGCAATCTGATTGTTGCAGTTGCATAATATGTACTTTTAGAGAGTGTTACAGGTACGGAGGAAGAGCCGGTCAGTTCATTCGTAAGCATATCCAACTCCGATGCCACGCCTTCCAACGTGGCATTGATGGTCCTGACTTTGCCGATTATGTCGGCAGGTTTGATGGCAAACGTAAACCTGATCTCTCCCGTTTGGTGCTTCATGACGGCGATATGGCGGACATCCATATCACGCTCTGTAGAAACTTTCCCTGCATANGAGAAGAACGAACCGGGATTTGCGATTCCTCCGGCTACGNTGTTTACCTTGGCTTTTCCCTGTGAAGATATAGAGATATGCTCTGCGATGTTGTACACNTAGAGTGTAATCTTTCCGGGATCTACTACCAGCAAATTGTCTGTNCCNGACAGATTNTCGAAATCTCTGGTAAACCCTGTTGGAAAAATCACACGCGCATAATAAGTTGACGGAATTGCCGCAGCGGCTTCCGGCCAATCCATTGTCAGCGCTATCCCACCCTCATCCGGATGCGAGGTATTGAACTTATCCTCGCATCCGCACAAGATGGATATCGCAACGCAAATCAGTAGCAAACAACTCTTTTTGAACATATTGTACTTTATTTAATTTTCTTTCTTTCCCGTTCATCGGCATTTGTAATGCCTTTCATCCCTCCATACTTCCCCTCTGTTCATCGGCATTTGTAATGCCGTTGCATCCCTCCATGCTTCCCCTCTGTTCATCGGCATTTGTAATGCCGATGGTGTGAGTATCGGCATATGTAATGCCGTTGCATCTCCTCCTCGCTTGGAAGCGAGGAGGAGCAGAGGGTGCAGAGGGTTTTACTTCTTATTCAAATCTTTCAAACGGTTTGTAACTTCCGGCATTTGCTGTTTGCCCGCATTCTCAATAGTCGGTTTCTCAGGAGCCAACGCAGGAGCGGCGCCTTCGACAGGTAAACTATACGTTCCTTCGTCTATCATCCTGTAAGTGGAACCATTATATTCGAAAGTATACCTGCGATTATTTTGAAAATTATACGTATAAGTACCGGTACTTGGCCATATTAATATAACAGGTTCTTCTCCCTCAAATGCAAATGGAATATGATAACCGGATGTAATCGTTTGATAACTTGATGTTCCTGTTGAATTGTTAAACAGATAATATGCCAAAAAATCTGTGACATCATAATTAGATATCCCCATCATAACCGTATATGCATTATTGGATGTCTTTCTAAACCGTACCTGTGGCGATTGTGTTGGTGTTGATCCGTTTTGTGTCACTCTTACAACAACAGCCGTAGCGCTACCTGCTTCGAAAGTAAGATCAACTGTCCGGGCTGATGTACTTGTATTTGTTCCGGTAGGCGAAACAGACAGGATGTTGCCATTAAAGGTATATTGAATCCAGTTAACTGAAGATGGTCGTGATACGCTCCAAGATGATGCATTGGTTGTAACCGTTAGATTTTGAGAGGCAGTGGTATTATAAGCAAAAGTAAGCGAGGAAGGGCTAACACTTAGTGTATTCCTACCGTTTTGCGTTACCGTAATCGTTACATCATTAGCATCTCCGGCTTTAATCGTAACATTTGAATTTCGCGCTGAAGTTGAGCTGTTAGTCGACACACTAACATTCAAATTATCACCGCTTTTAGCAGCGGTAATCCACGATGCGCCGGCTGTGGGTGTCCAGTCGGAAGCGTTTGTGGCGATTACAACCGTTTTTGTTCCCGTTTCATTGGCTTCGAATGTAAGCGAAGTCGTGTTAATGGAAAGATTGTCGCGCACCTTGGCATTCTGATTTACGATCACGCTTGCTGTCGGGGCATCGCCGGCAGAGAAAGTTATAATAGCATTTCTCCCGCTTTCCAAGTTGGTGTGATTTTCAACAGAGACATACAGGATATCGTTAGCCTTCTCTGTTTTCACCCACGATTCTGTGGCTTGATAAGACCATTCCGTCGCGTTGGTGGATACGACGATTGGTTGTCGTTGGGTATCAACGGCATTAAATGTAAGCTGTTGCGGATTGACCGATAAGGTGATCGGTTCATCTTTCTTGCAAGAATTAGCGCTAAAAACAAAAATTGCGCTCAATACAACTAATAATTTTAATTTTTTCATCTTTTTATACTCCTATTTTTAAAGTTAATAAATAAAATTTTTTTCTTTGATAATCGGTTCATTTAATATTTCGGTGCAAAAATACGAATTAAATCCATACGTGTCAATCCCCCAAACGGGTGAAAAACGCATCTGCGATCTTTTTTCTTGCTTTTACTTCGTTCATGGATGCTAAATCAATAAATTATTTTATTGTTATTGTCGTATTTCCGGTATTTACTTCTCCTTCAATAAATGATTTCTCAATCATTTTTTTAGTGATGGATTTCCTGACCTTGATATGTTTGTTTCCTGAATTATAATCATAAAAGAAAGCAAGGTTTTCATCAATCATATCGGGTTTAACAAAATAAAATAAGACAATCTTGCAGGTACGGCCTTTAAGAAAGTCATCAGCGTAATAGAAATATTGATAATGCTTTTCGGTGTAACTGCGGTTAGGATTTACAATGCCGGCACCTTTAACTAATTCCTCTGTAACCGCTCGAACATCTTCATTTTTAACACCTTGCAAATCCCCGAAATCATTCACGGTCATACTTACTTTTATTCCACAGTTGCCCAAATCTAAATTATTTTTGACAAGTAAAACCATTCCTAAAGTTCCGCCCGGACTTTCATTACCGGTACCCTCTATCGACGTAATAGTAGCCGATGGATTGCATCCTTGAAGTATTGTTGATACAATAATCGCAATGATCGTTGAAAGAATACAATTGTTTTTTCCGGCAGTTTTTTTCTCTTTTTGGCTTGCTGCGAATTCCATTTTTCTGTTTTTAAGATCAATCCTTTTAATCATATTTTTTCTTTTTTTGCCCCTTTCGAAGCGGTTAATATTTGTTTTTTAATTATTTACTCTCTTTTTCGTAAAACTATTCCGGTACAAAAATACGCATTAAAAATAACGGTGTCAATCCCCCTAACGGGTGAAAAGGCATTTGCAATCATTGGTGTTGGATTAGTTGTTGCTGGTGCGTGTTGTGTCACCGTTACAACTACAGGAGTAGCGCTACCTGCTTCAAAAGTAAGGCTTGCGGTCCGGGTTGCAGTACTTGTATTTGAAGTAAGCGAAACAGCCAGGACGTTGCCATTATAGCTATATTGAATCCAGGTCACAGAAGCTAACTTGGATACGCTCCATGATGATGCGTTGGTTGTAACCATTAGAGTTTGAAACGCAGTGGTATTATAAGCAAAAGTAAGCGAAGAAGGGCTAACGCTTAGTGTATTCCTGCCGTTTTGCGTTACCTTAATAGTTGCATCATGGGCATCTCCGGCTTTAAGCGTAATATTGGAATTTCGCGCCGAAGTTGAACTGTTAGCTGAAACGCTAACATTCAAATTGTTACCGCTTTTGGCAGCAGTAATCCACGGTGCGCCGGCTGTGGGTGTCCAGTCGGAAGCGTTTGTGACGATAACGATTGTTTTTGTTCCCGTTTCATTGGCTTCGAAAGTTAGCGAACTCGTGTTAATGGAAAGATTGTCTTGCACCTTGGCATTCTGATTAACGATCACGCTTGCTGTCGGGGCATCGCCGGCTGCGAAAGTAATGATCGCATTTCTCCCGTTTGCCAAATCTGTGTTATTCTCAACAGAGACATACAGGATATCATTAGCCTTTTCTGTTTTCACCCACGATTCCATGACCTGATAAGACCATTCCATGGCGTCGGTGGATACGATTATCGGTTGTCGTTGGGAATCACCGGCACTAAATGTGAGTTGCTGCGGATTAACCGATAAGGTATGCGGATGACCCCCTCCTATAGCACAGGCGCTAAAAATAAAGAGAGCGCTCAACACAACTAATAATTTTAAATTTCTCATCTTTTATACGCCTGTTTTTTAAAAAGTTAATGTATGAAATTTTTCTCTTTGATAATCGGTTCATTCAATATTTCGGTGCAAAAATACGCATGAAAGCCATACGTGTCAATCCCCTTAACAGGTGAAAACACATCTGCGATCTTTTTCTATACATTAAATATATATTGGGTCATTCGGATTAATTTTTGTCCAAATATACGGAATGTTTTTGGAAATGCACAACAGATAGAAGAAATTTATTCTTCCGGTTTTCCGTGAATATATGATTAATTCTTCTTTATTCCCTCAATTGTCGCAAGTATCCCGACTTGCGTCTCTTTGTCGTTTTTGTCATGCAAAGATTGCAGGAATCAAAAAAGGATGTATCTTTGTGTCAAATTCTAAATTGTCATACCATGCAACGGGAGTTTAACATAACAGGGATATGTGTGCCGAATATGCACTATATGGTGGATATCAGCGAAAAAGTAGAGAAGATATACAAGTTAGTAGCTGGCGGCAAGTATTTTACGATCAATCGCGGACGCCAGTATGGGAAGACAACAACCATCAACAGGCTACGCAAACGGTTAGTCGTTGACGGCAGTTATATTTGTATCAGTATCAGTTTCCAGTATACCGACAATCAAATGTTTGCCGATGCAAAAGGCTTTTGTCATGGATTATTAACACGTATTCATCGGGCATTATCATTGGAACACAAGGAAGAAGCCAATCTTTGGCTTGATGAAAACGTAACAAGTCTGCAACAATTGGATTTATTTATTACAGAAAGATGTACGGGCAAAAAAATCGTGCTTATCATCGACGAATCCGATGAGGCATCTAATAATGAACTATTTGTGTTATTCCTGAAGATGTTACGCGACAAATATCTCCAACGCAATGCAGGCGATGATTTTTCGTTTCAAAGCGTAATTCTTGCAGGGGTCTATGATGTCAGAAACCTGAAACAGAAGTTGATTTTGTCGGGAAAGTATATGCCAAGTCAAGGTGAAAGCATGATGAATTCGCCATGGAATATTGCCATTGATTTCAAAATTGACATGTCTTTTTCGGTGAAAGAAATAGAGACAATGCTGGTCGAATATGAGAACGACCACCACAAAGGCATGAGTATCAGCGAAATAGCGCAGGAAATACGGTTCTACACGAATGGTTATCCCTATTTGGTTTCAAGAATATGCTGGCTGATAGAAACCGAATTAGACCGTAACTGGACAATCGAAGGCGTAAAGGAAGCGATTAAATTGATTTTATTAGAAGATAGCACACTGTTTGACGATCTATTTAAAAAGATTGAAGAAAACAGGGCGTTGAGCGATTTGA
>JGI24702J35022_10000438_pt1 | contig 25142 bp, 18 predicted proteins | sample TergutTh196P4_FD_35022 | JGI IMG/M metagenome (IMG submission 35022)
AGGCCGGCCGCGTAGTCGATCTTCCTGTTGAACGCGTCGGGGTAGTCCCTCTTCCAGCCTTCCATCTCCGCGTCGGTCACCTTTTCGACCTCAACGAGGAATCCGGACGTCGCCATGCCGGTTGAATTTTTCCCAATCATGGCTGTCGGCGTGATAAGGTTTATCGCGCCTCCGCGGTCCAGCTCTCCCGGGATTATCGGGTCAAAGCGCGCGCCGTGATCCATATAGCACGTGTCTTGAATCAGGCGCTCCGTTACGTAAGCGCCGCCGAGCACGGTTCCCCGCTCGTTGAAGACCTTGACGATGTCGCCGTGCTTTATCCCGCGCTTTGTAGCCTCGGCAGGATGCAGCCACACGGGTTCGTATTGGTATCCGTCCCCGGCGCGGATTTTCATAGTCTCGACTTCGCGGTTCCAAGTGATGTCGTCGCACTGCGCGTGCATGCGCCACCTGCCGTGGTTGGACATGCAAAGCAGCGGGTATTTTTTCGCGCGGTCGCTTGAAAGACGCTCGTTTTGGTAATCGGTATTCTCGACCCAGTGCGGCACGGGCAAACGCTCCTCGTCGTCCGGCATATATTTTTCAATGTCGCTAGAAGAGAACTCCAGCAACCCGGTGGGCGTTGTGAGCGGGTTGTTTTTCGGGTCTTTATAGAAATTCTCGAATCCGGCTGGTATCTTGTCAAGGTCGGTCCTGCACGGGACGACAAAGATTTTCCTGTCCTTGAATTCCTCCCACGACATGCGCTCCTCGCAGCCGGTAGCCTTATAGAAGAGCCTTGCCTTCTGCGCATCTGTGAACCGGTTGCCGTCAGTGGTGCCGGTATAGGCGTCGTAATACTCCGGTCCCAGCTTCCGCGCCACCTCGGCGCAGACGTCGAAGTCGGTCATGGACTCGCCCAAAGGTTCGCAGCAGGGTTCTGTCAGGTAAATGGACTGATACCCGCCGCTGCTAAGGTCGTTTGCGATGTCGTATATCTCATGCTTGGTGCAGACGGGCAGGATGATGTCGGCCAAATAGCAGTCATTCTCCATCCAGGGATGCTGCACCACGGAACATTCGATTTCGGGGCTGCGCATCGCTCTGACCGTCAGGTTTCCATCGTTCCAGCAAGTGGTCTGGCAGGGGGCGCTCGACCAGGTCATGTGAATCTTTGATTGCCCCGGGCGCGGGTAGACGATCTTTTCAAACTGGAATATGTTCGTCGGCTGGCGGAAAAAGTTTTTATCCGGCATCTGGCTTGTGCTGAACATATGCATACCGTACCATTCGGCGTGACCGTCCAAAATAGCCTGGTGGATGAGGCAGCGTGGGATGAACTGCGTAGGCGGCGGAAGCTGTTCGAAGAGCGGGATAAGCTCCGGAACCTGTTCTTTCTGTTTTGGGTTCAACACGAAGCGCTTCATGTTTATCGAGTCCGGGAGATCCCCTCCCACCGGGCGCAGCGGGTCTCCGGCGTGTGGAACCGTCGGGAGGAACTCGCCCTGATAAGGCATGGGATAGTCCTTCGCCCACATATTCCATTCGATCATCTTCGCCTGGCAGACGCCGGGCTTGCCAAGTCCGCGCATTCCGAGCAGCATGATCTCAAGGCGCGCGGGTTCGGTGGAAAACGGCCCGCGGATGAACGAGCCGCCGTTGCTGTGCATAATGCTCGCAACTTTTTTCGCCCAGTCGTGGGCGAAAGCCTTTATGGTCCACTCGGGAACGCCGCATTTGGGCGAGGCCCAGGCAGGCGTTTTCGGCACTCCGTCCTCATTACCGAGAACATATTCGACAAATTTATCGAAGCCGTATGTGTGTGAGGCGATGTATTCTTTCTCGTATGTCTCTTCGGTGAGCCAGATATAGGCGACGGCAAGCTGCAACGCGGCATCCGTATTCGGAAGAACAGGAATCCATTTGTCTGCGTGCACGGCGGCTCCGTAGTTTAGGTCCGGGCATATGTATATGCTTTTTAATCCAATCGAAGTCAGATAATAACACAGGCGGCTGGGCATATGGCTAACGACGCCGAGGGGCGTCGTCTCCGGATCGCAGCCCCAGAAAAGCAGCAGCTCCGAGTGCTTCGCGATGTCAGGGAAAAGGTTCGCCTGCGGGTTTTGCTCTCCGACCGGTTCGCATCCCCATACGTGTTTTGCGCCCCAGTACCAGCCTTCCCAGCTGTCCATGTTGCGCATCTGCAGCGTGTATCCCCCGAGGAGCGACAGCAGCCTGTTCGGGCAGCCGTGGCTGGGGGCGATATTCTTGCCCTCGCCGTGCATATCGGACTGGCACAATACAGCTTCGGGGCCATAGGTCTCCTTCATGCGTTTGAGCTCGTCCGCCAGTATCTGCGTCGCCTCGTCCCAGGAAATGCGGACATATGGCGATTTGCCGCGGTTTTGCGGGTTCCGCTCCCCCTTCGGGTCCCAGTCCACGCGCTTCAGGGGCCATAAAACGCGGTTGGACGAATAGACGCGCGTTTTGTAGCCGAGACCGAATGAGGTGATAGTTGCGCGGTTCGGCGCGTGCATCGCCTTGCCCCGCGCTTCGATTTTCCATGGGTTGCATTTTTCCTCGACATATTCCTTATCATAGAAATATGGGCGGATGCGCGTGATCTTACCGTCGTTTGAGTCAACAGAACACGGGCCCCCGCTTTCCGGGCCCATCAAGCTGTAGCTGACGATGCATTGCTTGTCCGGCTTAAATTTGTTACTCATATCAATGGTCATTCCTTTCAGTTTTCTTCAGGCATAAAACAGTCATGAAATATGTAAGCAACATTATAACTGCCATCATTGGAAAATGGAAGCCAAACTTTAATTAAATGAGAAATAGGGCACGCGAAAAAATAAGGGCGACCGCTAAGTCGCCCTTAAGTGCAGTGCTATTATTCGGATAACCGAGGAGTCTTGTGCAAAATCTCCCGTGGGTGCTTCCCCCAAAAAGAGGTTTTTTAGTCGAACTTCGCGCCCTCTTCCCAAGCGACGAGCCTGACGAAACCGCCGTCGGCCATTTCGCAGCGGAACGGGAACGCAGCGATTGTCATGCGGCGACCGGTGACCTGGTCGATGTCCCCGCCTGCATTCTCAATCGTGATGCAGCCGTACTGCATGAACTTGCGGTGGCAATACTCGTAATCGTTGAATTCGATCCCAGGATCCTTTCCGGTGGCTTCCATATAGGTGGTGTAGAGCCACGGCATTTGCTCTTTAAGCGGATAGTGCCACAGAGGAGCATCCGTTGCGCCCCATGTGCCGGTGATGCCCTTGATCTTCTTTTCGAAAAGAAGCCAATCGCACACTTCGGGTCCCATGCCGGGATAATAGTTGAAGTACTTGTCGTTGTTGACGCGCCAGAAACGGTGGAAACCTGTGTTGACTACGACCCAGTCGTTCGGGCGGATCTCAAGACCGCTTTTCTTGCAAGCATCTTCGAAATGCTTCGGTTTGAGTTCGACCCAGACATCGCCGAATCTCTTCGGCACGCCGTCGGCCGCGTTCCACTTTGCTTCAAACTCGTCATAGAGATGAGTCATGTCGAGGATGACGCCTGTGCCGATGCAGAATTCGAGCGGCAGCTCGTCCATGCTGTAGCCATAGCGCTCACGGTCAACTTCTTCCAAGTGCATGACGTGGTTTGGAGAGTCCATATGCGTCGCCGCATGCAGTGTGCCGTTGTATGTCATTGTGCGTTTATGGAAGCGCTCCAGATACTGACCGCGCGGGAACGACAGGTCGACCCTTGTAGCGAACGGCCACAGTGGGGTGTCGACGCCCCATGGCAGCGACAGATCCCAGATTTTTACCATCTTTGACTTGTCGAGGTAGAATTTGCTTTTGTCGAGCGGCATGTATGCCATAGTTATTGCTCCTCCTTAGAAATATATTATTTAAGAATTTTTCAGCGAACTTCATTTTACCCCCATGTCAATTCCAAAGTCAAGCAGTTTTCACGTTTTTTTGAACAAAAGTTGCAATTCGAGCCAATACAATTCCTTGACAAAGGGATGTAAGAGCCGATAGAATGACTTTTCCATGAAAATGACTATTCGCTCTCAACAAGACAAGCCGGAAAATGGACGTGATGACATGTCGGACAAACTGCAAAATATCATCCGCAAATATGCTCTCGAAGATGGTCTCACCGTCGACGCCAAAACAATTTTATCTTTTGGGTCTGAATCGAATTGTGCCTTCCTTTACTCGTTTTATTATTTGGACCGGCTTAGCGACACATTTGTCGTGGAGGAAAAACACAGGCTTCCTGCACAGCGGGCAGAAAAATGCGAAGGATACCGGCATCAAAGCGACAAAAAAGCGTGCCTCCTCTCCTATTTGTTTCTCATAGAAGGGCTTAGGGAGCGATACGGAATTGCAGGTGACCCCACCTTCATCTACAACGAACACGGCAAACCATATTTGCGGGATACTCCGGGTATTTTTTTCAATTTCAGCCACAGCGGCAATACCGTCGCGTGTGCCTTGGCAAATTTTGAAATCGGCTTGGACATTCAGGAGATTCGCAAGCTCAATATGGGTGTTGCGCATAGGGTCTGCAGTGAAAATGAGTTGCAGCAATTAAAAGACTCGGACAATGCCCGTCGCTTGTTTTGCAACTTCTGGACGAAAAAGGAGAGCTATGCAAAAGCCATGGGGGTCGGGGTGCCGGGCCTTTTTAAACAAGACATCCCTGCAGATCGTTTTTTCAGCTGGGAAGGAGAATCGTTCTGCATGACAATAGCCTGCAACTTGCCGTAACTAAACTTTTCAGTGCCGGCGAGGAAGACGTTTATTTTACTTCCGACAAGCGTAGCCATGGATGGCGGAGCGCGATACGTATGCGCATGGAGGCGCATCCGTAGCGAAAGGAAGTAAAAAAACGTCTTTCGAGCGCAAGGCACATAACAGTTACAACTTGCCGGCGAGGAAGACTGATTTTTGTGGACAAACATTTCTGCAAGGAGTATAATCATTGAACGTCGGCAAGTGTTTTGTGGTCGCCGCATTCATTGAAGCAAATCTGCCGATTCAGATGGGAGTGTTTAAAGGCTGTGGAAAACAAAGAATACTTTGACATAATTGCATTGCTGAAGCTGGGTAATCTTCGCTTGCGTTATGCTGCGGACACGTACGCGATGTCAGTTGATGAGTATTTTGCGATGCTGTCTAATTTCCTTAAGCTTGCGCCGAACACGCTAAGGGCTTTGAGGAGGTTTGAAAGCCGTGACGGGGATAAAGACGATTACAAAGACCTGGATTGCATGGTGTCTTTTCTGAAGGAGCTGGGCTGGCAGCAATTCATTCCTACTTTCTACCGAATTCTGGGCGCCTATGATACAGGAAACTGGAAACTGGCTTCTTACCACGCAGAAAAAGCGGGCGACGAATTCAAAGAGTTCTGTTCAAAAATAACAGCAGCAAGAAAAACTAGCAAGCCGGATTCTTTACAGGACCCGAATATGCCCCTGAAAGAATACATCAAGTATTTGGACAAAGAAGAGGAGAACCGCAAGCTGGTTATTCTTGCGGTGGACGATTCTCCTGTAATACTGAAGTCTGTGGCGTCTGTACTTAGCGATACATATAAGGTATACATGCTGCCTAAACCCAAGGAGATTAGAACAATCCTGGATAAACTGACTCCCGAACTGTTTCTGCTTGATTACCGGATGCCTGAGCTCGACGGGTTTGAATTGGTTCCGATTATAAGGAGCTATGAGGAACACAAGGATACCCCCATCATCTATCTGACATCTGAGGGGACGATCGATAATGTGACAGCCGCCCTCGCGCTCGGCGCCTGCGATTTTGTCATTAAGCCTTTTAATCCGGACCTCTTGCGTGAAAAAATTGCCAAACATATCGTCAAAAAGAAGAGCTTCTAGAAAGTAACCGAAAAACACCAAAAGTTAATATTATTAGGGAAGGGAAGATTTATGACTCAGCGAAAAGTTATCATCATTGGCGCAGCCGGAAGGGATTTCCACAATTTCAATACCGTTTACCGCGACAACCCCGCATATAAAGTCGTTGCATTCACCGCAACGCAAATACCAGACATAACCGGCCGCAAATACCCGACCGAGCTTGCAGGTCAGTTATACCCGGATGGCATCCCGATATTTGCACAGGACGAATTGGAAAAACTCATCAAAGACTACGACGCGGACGAATGTGTCTTTTCATACAGTGACGTTTCATATGCCACAGTGATGGGAATAGGCTCCAGGGTAAATGCCGCAGGAGCGGACTTCACGCTGCTTGGCCATAAAAATACTATGATAAAAAGCACCAAACCCGTCGTTGCGGTGGGCGCGGTACGCACGGGAAGCGGCAAAAGCCAAACATCCCGCCGCATAGTAGAGGTTTTGATGGATCATGGTCTGAAGGTTATTGCCGTCCGTCATCCCATGCCATACGGTGATTTGGCGGCGCAGAAGGTGCAGCGTTTTGCCTCGATAAGCGACCTATCGAAGTATAATTGCACAATAGAGGAGATGGAGGAATACGAGCCTCATATAGCGCGCGGGAATGTGATTTATGCCGGCGTCGACTATGAGGCGATCCTGCGCGCAGCGGAAAACGATCCGAACGGCTGCGATGTGATCCTTTGGGACGGCGGGAACAATGACTTTCCGTTTTACCGCCCCGATTTAATGGTCACTGTGACAGATCCGCACAGGCCGGGCCACGAGCTATCCTATTACCCCGGAGAAACGACGCTTCGTATAGCCAATGTAGTTGTTATCAATAAAATCGACAGCGCCGACCTCGGAAGCATCCAGACGGTCAGGAGCAATATCGCTCGTGTGAACCCGGACGCACTCGTGGTGGAGGCGGCGTCCGCGATTTCCGTGGACGACCCGGAGGTAATTCGCGGAAAGCGGGTTTTAGTCATTGAAGACGGTCCGACGCTCACTCACGGCGAAATGAAAATAGGGGCGGGCACCGTAGCGGCACGCCGCTTTGGCGCGGCCGAAATCATCGACCCTCGCCCATATATCGTGGGAAAACTGCATGATACATTCCAAACGTACCCGGATATCGGAATAGTCCTTCCTGCGATGGGTTACGGTGAACAGCAGATGAGCGATCTGTCCGCGACTATTGAGTCGACAAATTGCGATTCTGTCATAATTGCGACGCCGATCGACCTCGGAAGGGTCATAAAAATCAGCAAGCCCAATACGCGGGTCGAATACAGCCTACAGGAAATAGGCCGCCCGAATATGGACGACGCATTACTGCCGCTTATCGGAAAAATTCAGCGATAGAATACTTCTGAAGTAACGAAAAGGGAGCTATACAAACCCGATTACAGGGTGAATAGCTCCCTTGAGTTTTTGGCGCCGGATTTCGAAACCCGGGTCGCCGCAGCATAGCTGCAGCATTTCTGATTAGTTTGTTTCCATGAATTTATTCACATTGGCAACGACTGAGTCAAATTCACTGTGCAGTAAGCACTCTGAAATTGTTTCCAGCAGCTCTTTTGTCGGCTTTGACCATTCCTTGTCCCTCAGTCCTTTAACGGTATTCCTTGCTGTCTTTTTGTCATATGCTTCACATGCGGCTTTGACCGAAAGAAGCATTTCCCGCAATAACTGAATATCATCCTCTACCGGCAAACCTTCATTTTTCGCCTTAGGCGTGAGGTCTTCCACTGTGGCACGAAGCGCAGCAAGGAAATCCGGTGTCTCCGCGAGTATAACAGCTTTATTTTTATCCCGCCCGGCCTGCTCCAGTTTTGCCGCTATTGTCGACAATTCCGGCCTGCCAACATTTGCCAGTGCGCTCTTTATGCCATGTACATTAATGATATATGCCCGAATCTCATCTTCATTGTATGCGCCCTTTTTATCACAAATCACATCCAAAGCTGCAATTGCTTTTTTGGCGTCCCGGACAAAGATCTCCGCGAATTGCGGATCGATTTGCGGCTGAGCTGTTTTCCCTTCAGATTGCTCTTTTTTATCTTCGGACTGCCTACGCGCCGCCTCAATAACTTCAGGCGTCTGCTTGTCTCGAATTAGCTTATTGAGTACATTATTCAGCTGTCTCACATCTATCGGCTTTGAGATGAAGTCATCAAATCCGCTCCCGAGAAACACGTCCGCCTGCCCCGCTACAGCGTTTGCGGTCAGCGCTACTATAGGATTTGCGTATCCCATATCCCGAATGATTTTTGTCGCTTCGATACCATCCATTTGCGGCATCATATGATCCATGAAGATTATATCGTATTTACCGCCGCCCTTTATAATATCGATAGCAGCAAACCCGCTGTCTGCCGAATCGATTTTAAGCTCGTACGGGGTCATCAATCCTTTTGCGACATAGATATTTGTCTCTACATCGTCGACAATCAATACGCTGCCATATGGCATCGGTTCACGTGATATCTGCACTCTCTTCATCTGTGCCCGGCTGCTTGTGCGGAAGTGCTGCAGGCTTTCCGCCAATTCCGTTCCAAGCGCCTCAGAACCGACTTTGCCTTGCGGCAGATGAACGGTGAATATAGACCCTTTGCCCGGTTCGCTTTCTACGGATATCTCGCCGCCCATCAGATGGATCAGGTTTCGGGTAATGCTCATCCCAAGCCCGGTGCCTTCGGTCGTGCGGTTTGCTTCAACGTTGAACCGCGAATACTCGTCGAACAGCCTGTTCACCTGTTCCTGCGTCATACCCTGACCTGTATCGCTGACGCTCATAACGAGCGTTGTATTGTTTTGGAAGTTCTTTATTGAAGTAATCGAAAGCTTGACCTTGCCTGCCGCAGTATATTTGAATGCGTTTGAAAGGATATTATTCAGTATCTGCTTGACACGGAGCTCATCCCCTATTAGAGTCGCCGGACAATCCTCATCAATACTCAGTTCAAAATCAATCGGCTTGCTGCCTATACGCATCATGTTGAGCTGAGCGGTGTCGCTTACTAAGCTTGCGAGTTCATATTTGTCAAGCATCAATTCCAGTTTGCCTGACTCAATCTTTGAAAGGTCAAGTATATCGTTGATGATTCCGAGCAGCATATCCCCGGATGTATAAATTTTGCCCAGCGCATCCTTCACTGTGTTGTCGAGCGTTTCTGATTGCAGCTGGATTTCTGCTATGCCCAGTATCGCATTCATCGGAGTTCGTATCTCATGGCTCATGGTGCTCAGAAATACGCTCTTAGCCTGATTAGCCGCCTTTGCTTCTTCCACAGCCTCGCTTAATTGCTGATCCCTGCGTTTGAGTTCCATCTCGCGTTCATGGATATCAGTCATGTCAAATATATACCCAACAATGGCGAAGCTCCCTTTGTATGGGATTCTCTTGAATTCGACGTTCAGTATCCGAATCCTGCCGTCGCCGAGGTGCAGTTCTGTTTCGAATTTCTCGGAGCCCTCTTTAGCCGCCGTCATCAACCGTTGGGCAAGCGGGACTGAAGCGCGCCCGTCCGGCTGGGTTGGCGGTATGTAACTGACCATGGCTTGAACAAACCTTTTCAGCATATCCTCTTTGGATGTGAAACCCAGGAATTCTATTGCTACAGGGTTGCAGTCCACTACGCTAAAGCTAGAGTCGAACAGAATGTTTATATGGGGATTTGCCTCAAACATGGCTGACACTGTGAGCTGAGCTGAATTCAACTGCATCGTGCTCTCATTTCTTTCCACTGCGTTTGCAAGGAGCAAACTGCCTGACTGGAGTATCGCCGCCTCGCGTTCGGAACACATCCTGTCGTTATGCCTGTTTTCATATGAAACGAATCCCCAATAAATCCCCTGGAAGAAAATCGGGAAAGCCATTGAGGTCTTCACGCCGCATTTTTCCATCACCTCGCCGATTTGCCCGGCGAAGCTCTTCACAGGCGCGGCCATGTATCCCTGTTCGTTGATCAGCATTTTGTCCAACTCTGTTGTACGCGGGAGAACATTGGTATCGGTAATATCCTCAAATGTCTTCTTATTGTCTATTTCGGGCGAAAGCCATTTATAAGCCAACGAATATATCGGGGAATTGTCCCGCACTTCGGCGCTCCACATATACACGCAGTCGATATCCATGCATGAGGCAATTTTCTCCATACTCGTGGAGAGTGCAAACTCAAACCCATCCGCCTCGGCGGTGAGTAATGTCACAGCCGCTTCGTTTATAAGCGCCATAAGTTCTTCGCCATGCAGTATTTCTTCGCTTGCAGACTCGGCTTTTTTCTTTTCGTTTTGATACAGGCGGGTTTGGAACATAATGATGAAACCCATCAAGATCCCAACGATGAATATCGATTGCATATCATCGACAAAACGATGATACTCACTGAATCCTCCAACGGGCACGACGGACCAGCCCAAATACGCAGACCAACCCCAATAGATTGTGGACAGATAGCAGACTATCGTGACTAAAGCCGTTATTATCAGCGCTACTAAACGCGTTTTTCCTTTTAGAAGCGTGAAGTCCAGTATTATTGCCAATGCAAAATAAACGGACATACCGGAGTCATGTCCGCCTATTGTGTAATACAGGGCAGGCCAAAAGATAATGCTGATTCCGCATATTATCAGTGCTGTCAACAGGTTTGTGTAATTGATCTTTTTGAGCGACATGAAAAACACGCAGATTATTATCAGAATCATTGCGCTCAACGGCAGGAACGAGATTAACGGTGCGTGCGCAATGAACCTGGATACCAGCGCAGCAATTGACGCAATCGCTCCCGCGAAGGTCACAAAAGTGAGAACGCGCGATTCGAATGGCCGGTCATCGTCTAAAAAACTCTTGTTAAGGAATCTTCTTAACCTGTCCATAACTTCACCTTTCCTGTGTGAAATTCACATTTTTATTGATTATACTTCTCAATTGTAATCTTTGCAAGCATCAATATCAGACGGCGAGATAATACCAATTAGCGGCGGCGGCAATTCAACAGCAGGGTAAGAGCAGCAGAATGTTATACGGTTTGGATCAAACCACTATGCTGTTGTCATAACCGTTTGCGCTCCATGAACCATCTGGAAAGGCCGCTGTCTTCTTCGAGAAACATGTATGTTTCCCTGTATCTGACGCGGACAGTATACCGCAGACCCGTCCCTCCCGCTTTGAGCGACGCCGCAGGGCGTATGTCGATGACCCTGTCGATTTCGTACCGGTTGCCATCTTCCCAAACGAAAGACAGCGGGATGACCTTGCCGTCTTTCAACCTGTTCTCGTTTACATCGACATAAACCTTGAAATCATTAGCCATAAGCGGCTTATAGTCAACAATATCGTTGTTCACAGTTCTCAGCTTCTCCGTCCTCATTTGTACACTGTAATTTGCCTACAGATAACCTATCGGGTGGATAGTATGCTCTTCTTTGGGATTAAGCTTGCCGAGCTTGCCGTCAAGCCGCAGCAGCGCCCGGTCGATTGCAAAATGCCCGAAGCGGCCGCGGATCGTGTCGATCGTATATTCAAGCCTCTCAGCTTTATCCCGGCGGATTTCGTCCGTAAACAGCGACAACTGCCTCGCCGATCCTATAGGCACGAGATTCGCCCCCCGAATGCCAATGCTTCGCAGCGGCAACTCCCAGTTATAGTTTGTGCGGAGCAGATGCATCGCCGCACGGCACAGCTCGGTTGATATGTGCGTAGGCCGCTCGAGGGTCTTTTGCCTTATGAAGCCGGTCAGATCATTGCGCCGCAGGGATATTTCCACCGTCCTGGCTTGCAGCCCGAGTTCGCGCATACGTTCCGCCACACTTTCGGCAAGGTTTTGGAATACGATATGGGCGTCCTCGTCGTTCTCCAGATCACGCGGGCAGGTCGAAGAATTTCCCACGGACTTGATGACGTTCTCCTCCCCTGTTTCCATAACAGGAGAGCTGTCCATGCCGTTGGCATATGTGTGCAAGAACAGCCCCCACTTGCCAAACCAGCTTCTCAAATATTCGGGGTTGCAATTTGCTATGTCCCCGATGGTATTTATGCCGTATTTTGTAAGTTTTGCCTTCGTAGCCCTGCCGACGCCGAGCAAATCCGCGGCGGGGAGCGGCCATACCACTTCGCGGTAGTTGTCTTCCGTAATAACGGTCGTGGCGTCCGGTTTCTTAATGTCGCTGCCGAGCTTTGCGAATATCTTGTTCCAGCTGACCCCCACCGACACGGTAACGCCGATTTCATCTTTTACGCGGCTGCGTATCTCGTCCGCGATTTTCCCGCCGATGCCGTCGATTCTGCCGCTGCCGCCGCTGTATTTCGACACATCGGCCCATGATTCGTCGAGACCGAACGGTTCCACCTGCGGTGAATAGTCAGATAATATGTTACGGAACAGCCGTGAAACGCGCAGGTATTTTTCATAATCCGGCGGCACGATGACAAGGCTAGGGCACAGCTTTCTCGCTTCCCATAATGCCTGCCCGACCTTGATTCCAAAAGGGCGCGCTTCGTAGTTGCGGGCAAGGATTATCCCGTGCCTCTCCTCGGCGCTGCCTCCGACGGCCAAAGGGCGCCCCCGCAGCTTCGGGTGGTGAAGCATCTCTATCGAGGCATAGCAGTTGTTCAAATCCGCGTGGAGTATAGTCCTGCCGCTCATAGCGCCCCCTAATGCGGTCTGCGACCGCAATGCACAATGCACAATTGTAGTGTCCGCTTCGCGGGCAATTTGATGCTGCGTGGACAACCCCCGGGGACAACCCCCGGCCCTACGGGCCACCCCCTTCGTGCGCGAAGGGGGCCTATTCCCATTATAATGTCTATATTTTAGGATTTCAATATGGCATATTATCCAAATTTTATGATTTTCGCTATTTTGTGGTTGCATTTTGCCCCTTCGCAGATTATACTCAACATATGGGGTGAGCGCATGGAAAAAACTGTCGGCGAAATGCTTGCCGAGCTTCGCAAAGCAAAAAAATATATGCAAAAAGACGTGGCGGCCAAGCTGGCCGCACACGGTTTCAATGTCAGCGCAAAAACGGTCTATAACTGGGAAAAAGGCATATCGCTGCCGGGTATCCCCCAATTCTTGTCGCTTTGCGATATTTTTGAAGTAGACGACGTGTTGTGGCAGTTCGCCGGTCTTCACAGAGGCCCGTATGCCGGGCTGAACCAAGCCGGCCGGGATAAGGCCCGCGATTTGATTGACTTAGTTTTCCGGATCGCAGAATACAGGGATGACGGCGACAGCGATTCGGAGCTGATGCCGCGCTTGCTGCCGTTGTATGATCTCCCCGCTTCCGCAGGGACGGGAGAATTTTTGGACGAGGGCGCTTTTGAGATGATTGAGGTTCCTCCCTCCGCTCCCACGGATGCTGATTTTGCCTTGCGCATCAGCGGCGACAGCATGGAACCGCAGCTCCAGGACGGTCAGATTGTTTTTGTCAAGAAACAGCAGACGCTTGAAATAGACGAAATCGGGGTTTTCGGGTTCAACGGCGGTTCATATGTAAAAAAACTCGGCCGAGGCGAATTGATTTCACTCAACCCGGATTATGACCCTATAATCATTGGCGAATTCGATTCTGTCCACATATTCGGAAAAGTTGTCGGATAGAGAACCTGAGGGAAAGCATGAAATTTTGCATTTTGATGGGCAGCCCGAGGAAGAACGGCAACACCATGTCGCTGCTTAAGCCTTTTGTGGAAACAATCGAGGCCGGCGGGCATGAATCGGATATTATCCATCTGTATAATAAAAAAATTGAACCTTGCCTTGCGTGCCGGCGCTGTCAGGAAGACTTTACAAAATTTGGCTGCGTCCAAAATGACGACATGCAGGAAATCTTTGATAAAGTGCTCGGGGCTGACGTCGTGATTTGGGCGACGCCGATATACTCCTGGTATTGTACAGCACCGATGAAGGCTGTTCTGGACAGGCTTGTATATGGCATGAACAAGTACTACGGCGAAGAAAAAGGGCCCGCGCTATGGGCGGGCAAAAAACACGCCCTTTTAATCACATGCGGATATCCGCCGGAAAAGGGCGCTGATTTGTTTGAGCAGGGGATGATCCGTTATTTCAAGCATTCCCGGCTATTATACCTCGGGGCTCTGAAAGTGCATGACGAGGGTTATAATTTTGATTTTATGACTGATGAGAAAGCCGACGCAACCCGGGCCTTCGCGCAGACACTATTAGGGGCTAGGGGTTAGGGGTTAGGAGACGAGAGTACGAATTTTTTCGTCGCGGAAAAGCAGAACAAACACTAACAACTGTAATACATCTCGTATTCGATAGGTTGGGGCATTTGATTGTACCGCGCGGTTTCGGCTCTTCTGTTTTTTATCCAAAGCTCGATCAAGCGCTGCGGGAATACGCCGCCCTCGGTCAGGAAGCCAAAATCCCTTTCCAACTCGTCCAGCGCCTCATCCAGGCTTTTTGGCAGCTGCTTTATTTTTCTTTTCTCTTCATCGGACATATTATACAAATTGAAATCAAATGGACCGTATCCCTCTTTATCGGGGGATATCTTTTTCTTTACCCCGTCTAAGCCTGCCATCAGGATAGCGGAGTATGCATAATATGGGTTGCATGTCCCGTCCGGGCTTCTGAGTTCGAAACGCCTCTGATCAGGTCCCTTCGCATATGCGGGAATTCTGATTACCGCGCTTCTGTTTGACGTTGCGTAGCCAATCGTTACCGGCGCTTCATACCCCGGAGTCAATCTTTTATACGAATTTGTACTCGGATTTGTGATAGCGCACAGTGCGGGTACGTGCTTCAATACACCGCCGATAAAATACAGCGCAGTATTACTGAGTCCCGAATAACCGTCCGCGTCGCTGAATATTGGCTGGTTGTTTTTGAATAAATGCATATGTACATGCAAACCGTTCCCGGCTTCCCCGTAAATTGGTTTTGGCATAAACGTAGCCGTTTTGCCCTCGGAAAAAGCGGCATTCTTTATAATATGTTTCGTCATCATAGTCTTGTCGGCCATTTCAAGCAACCCGCCGAATTCCACTTCAATCTCGAGCTGCCCGGGTCCGCCCACTTCATGATGATGATACTTCACCCCGACGCCCTGTGCCTCCATTTTCATAACGACCCTGCTCCGGAATCCGCTAAGAGTGTCCATCGGCGGAGTCATATGATATCCGCCCTTATGCGGCATTTTATAACCCAGATTATCCGTTTCAATTCCCGTGTTCCAGTCGGCCTGCGCCGTATCGATGCGGAATTTTGCGGAATTGGGCTGGACGCTGTAGCTGACATGGTCAAAAACGTGAAATTCAAATTCCGGCGATATCCTGAACTCGTCGGCAATACCCGAAGCTTGCAGATACTCCTCGGCGCGCATCGCGACATTGCGCGGGTCTTGATCGAAGCGGCTGTTGTTTGGAGTGCCTATTACAAACACCTCGCCGATCATGGCTAAAGTAGGCACTTCGGCGAAAGTATCGAGATAAGCGGTTTTCAAGTCCGGCACGAACACCATGTCGCTTTTCTCCACCGACGCAAAGCCGTAATTGGAACCGTCAAACCCAATGCCGTCTATAAGCGTGTCCTCGGTGAACCTGCCAATGGGTATAGTCAGGTGGCGCCATTTCCCGTTGATGTCGACCATCAAAAAATCTGCCATTTTTATGGCGTTTTTTTCACAAAAAGCCTTTGCTTCGTTCAGGTTATTAAACATTTGTCCCTCCGGCGTCTATTAAGAATTCGGATTCATTTTATGGATTATACTCTGAAAGAGGCTGTTTAGCAATAAAAAATTGATGCATTAGCGAGTTGGATAAGTTCACCGGGCGTGGGTAAATGTAAATTATTTATTAACAGTAATAATAATTATTGATGTGAATTTTAAACTATGCTATATTACTAACACTATTAAGTAATATATGCGGTGTGCGAGAGGAGGAAAGAAATGGAATATTCGGAGCTGGCAGAGGCTTTTATTGAGCAAATGCACTTACTTCGGAAGTTCAAACCGCAAAGAATAATACACGAATCCATGCATGGAGAGGCGTTCATGCTGCACAATATCGCCACAAGCGAGAATCACATGATACCAAGCGAGCTAAGCAGCGCGATGGGCATCAGCGGCGCCCGTATCGCCGCAACATTAAACGTCTTGGAAAGCAAAGGGTATATAAACCGGCAGATAGATCCAAGCGACCGGAGGCGGATTCTGGTCACCCTGACGGAAAAAGGAAAAGAAAAAGATAACGAACATCGGGTTAAGCTAATTGATATGACCGAGAAGATGCTTCGCTTGTTAGGCGAAGAAGACGCAAAAGAATATGTCAGGATAACAAAAAAATTGGGGGAACTTGCGGGGAACGATTGTTGAACAATGTTCCCGAGCAACGGAGGATAACTAATGTACAAAATTCTAAAGCACCTTAAGGTGAAAGAATGGCTGATGGTTGCTGTCAGTCTGGTTTTCATCGTGGCAATGGTCTGGCTCGACCTCAAGCTGCCCGACTACATGGCTGAAATCACAAGGCTTGTCCAATCACCGGGCAGCGCCATGAGCGATGTATGGATCACAGGGGGCTATATGCTCCTGTGCGCACTTGGAAGTTTGGCTGCGGCTATTATTGTAGGGTACTTCGCGGCGCGGATCGGCGCGTCGTTTTCGCAACGGCTTCGGAGTCTGCTGTTTAATAAAGTCGAATCATTTTCGATGGAAGAAATCAACCGTTTTTCAACATCGAGCCTGATTACCCGCTCGACAAACGACATCACGCAGGTGCAGATGCTTATAGTATTGGCGCTGCAGCTGGTGCTCAGGGCGCCGATCATGGCGGTGTGGGCTATCACCAAAATCGCAGGAAAAGGCATAGAGTGGTCGATGGTAACCGGCGCCGGCGTGCTGATTGTCCTGATGATGGTCACTTTCCTTATGATAGCCGTCATCCCAAAATTCAGGAAAATGCAGATTCTCACTGACAACATCACCCGGGTGACGAGGGAGAACCTGACCGGAGTTCGCGTTGTGCGTGCCTACAACGCCGAGGATTATCAGGGAGAGAAATTTGAAAAGGCCAATGAGGATTTGACAAGCACGCAGCTGTTCACCAGCCGGGCGATGGTCACGATGATGCCGGTCATGATGCTGATGATGAGCGGATTGTCATTGGCAATCTTCTGGATTGGCGCGTATCTGATCGATGCGGCGGGCGCTATGGATAAGCTGACTATTTTTTCCAACATGGTCGTCTTTTCACAGTACGCCATGCAGGTCATCATGTCCTTTATGATGCTGGTGATGATGTTCATAATGTACCCCCGCGCCAGCGTTTCAGCAAAGCGCATCAACGAGGTGCTTGACACGGAATCCACCATTCTTGACGGTTTGGCTTCCGATGGTTCGCCGGGGATTGCCGGCGAGGTGGTCTTCGACAATGTCAGCTTCAAATACCCCGACGCGGCGGATTATATTCTCGAAAACATAACATTCACAGCAAAGAAAGGTGAAACTGTAGCTTTCATAGGCTCCACCGGCAGCGGTAAATCCACCCTGATAAACCTTATTCCGCGCTTTTTTGACGCGACAGAGGGCGAGATACTGGTAGATGGTCTCAATGTCAAGGATTACAAACTGGATGTTTTACACAACAAAATCGGTTACGTGCCGCAGAAAGCTGTTCTCTTCAAAGGCACGGTGGCGTCTAACGTGGCATTTGGGAACGATTTTGAAGCCCCGTATGACTATAGGACATATCAAAGAGTGGTTGCCGCCACGTCCATCGCGCAGGGAAGCGACTTTGTGGAAAAAATGTCTGAATCATATGATTCGGACATCGCGCAGGGCGGGACTAATATATCAGGCGGCCAGAAACAGCGGCTTGCCATCGCGCGGGCAATTTGCCACAGCCCGGAAATCTACATCTTTGACGACTCCTTCTCGGCGCTCGATTACAAGACAGACCGTATCTTGCGCAATGAACTAAAAAAGGAATCGGCCGGGATAACCCGCCTGATCGTCGCGCAGCGGATCGGCACAATTATGGACGCCGACCAGATAATCGTGCTTGACGAGGGCAAGATAGTCGGCAAAGGGACTCATAAGGAACTGCTCCGGGATTGCGCGGTATACAAAGAAATCGCGTTTTCACAATTGAGCGAGGAGGAACTGATGATAGACAACAGAGAAGGGGGCGTGGTTGCATGAGCGGGCAAAATGAAAGGCCTCCTCAAAGGGGATTCGGCCCTCCCGGAGGGCCTCGAGGCCATCGGGGACCCCGAGGCATGGGCCTTGTCGAAAAACCAAAAGACTTCAAGGGTACATGGATCAAGCTGATAAAATATTGCCGCAGCTACTTGCCGGCTGTTTTGACTGCTCTTGTCATCGCGGCTTTGGGTACGGTTCTTCAGATAATCGGTCCCAATATGCTAAAGGATATGACGAACGAAATCGTCAAGGGACTGCCGGCGCTTATTGATGGCAAACCTGTTTTCGGGGCGATCGATCTCTCTGCCGTGACAAGCATTGCCGTGTTTCTGGTATGCTTGTATTCGGCGTCGGCTATTTTCAGTTTTGTCGAGAATTTCATCATGGCGACGATCACTGCGAAAATATCAAAAAATATGCGTGCGGACATCTCCTTGAAAATCAACAAACTTCCGCTCAAGTATTTTGACAAAACAAGCTACGGCGACGTCATAAGCCGTGTGACAAATGACGTCGACGCCATCGGCCACACGCTCAATCAAAGCCTCGACAACATGGTGAGGGCTGTCACTTTATTCCTTGGTTCTTTGATTATGATGTTCTACAACAGCCCTATCTTAGCATTGACGGCCATCTGCTCTACCATTATAGGTTTCGGGCTGATGATGTTAATCATGAAAAAATCTCAAAAATACTTCAAATCGCAGCAGCAGGGGCTTGGTGACATAAACGGGCACATCGAGGAAATCTATTCGGGACACAACGTAGTCAAGGCGTATAATGGAGGAAAAGGTGCGAAAAAGACTTTTGAGGCTATCAATGAAACCTTGTATGTGAGCGGCTGGAAATCACAATTCCTGTCAGGCCTGATGATGCCGATTATGAATTTCGTCGGCAATTTCGGCTATGTTGCAGTGTGCGTTGTCGGAGCGGCTCTTGCCATGAGCGGTCGCATTTCATTCGGGGTCATCGTCGCATTTATGATATACATCCGTTTCTTCACTCAGCCGCTTTCGCAAATGGCTCAGTCCATGCAGCAATTCCAGAGAACTGCCGCAGCCGCTGAGCGCGTCTTTGAATTCTATGAAGAGGAAGAAATGACTGATGAGAGCCAAAAACCAAAGAATCTGGATAGTATCAGGGGCGAAGTAGAGTTTCGGAACGTACGCTTCGGCTACGACAAGGACAAAATCATCATCAACGATTTTTCCGCGGCGATCAAACCCGGGCAGAAAATCGCCATAGTCGGGCCGACCGGCGCCGGAAAGACTACAATGGTCAACCTACTAATGCGGTTTTACGAGATAGACAGCGGCGAGATTTTATTGGACGGAATCCCCATAATCGAGGTTCCAAGAGAAAACGTGCACGAGCAGTTCTGCATGGTTCTGCAAGATACGTGGCTCTTTGAGGGCACGATCAAGGAGAATATCATTTACAGCAAGCAGGGCGTCACCGACGAGGAAGTCAAAACCGCTTGCAAGGCCGTCGGCTTGCACCACTTCATTCGCACATTGCCGCAGGGGTATGATACGGTGCTGAGCGATAACGTGAGTCTCTCGGCAGGCCAAAAGCAGTTGCTCACCATTGCCCGCGCAATAATCCAGAACGCGCCTCTTTTGATACTTGACGAGGCGACAAGTTCGGTTGATACGCGTACCGAAAGGAACGTGCAGGATGCGATGGATAAGCTGACACAAGGCAGGACATCTTTCGTGATAGCGCACAGGCTCTCTACCATCAAGAACGCCGATTTGATCCTTGTGATGCGGGACGGCGACATAGTGGAGAGCGGAAATCACATCGACCTTCTTGAACAGGGCGGATTCTACGCAGAGCTTTACAACAGTCAGTTTGAGCACGCATCATAAAGCAGGGAAACGCCATGAAGGCTGATTTACACATCCATTCCACATTCTCCGACGGCAGCGCATCAATTGAACAAATAATTGAGGCGGGCCTTGGCATGGGGCTTGACGCCATTGCGATTACAGATCACGACACATTATCGCATGTGGCGCAAATCCCTGACGACACAGGCGGCATGCAGGTGATTCCGGGTGTCGAAATATCCGCAGTCTGCCACAAGACTAAAACCCGTGCGCATGTGCTCGGATATAATATCCGAAAACCGGAAATAATAACCGAGCTAACGCAACCGCTCCTGAACAGGCGCAACATGAACTCGGAAAAGCAAGTGGACATACTGATAAAGCACGGTTACAAAATTGATATAAATAAGCTGGCGAGGGCTGATGAAAAATATCTGTATAAACAGCATATCATGGATTGGCTGGTGACCACAGGACAGGCGCCCGATATGTTTGGCGAATTCTATAAAAAAACCTTTAAACGGGGCGGAATCTGCTTTTTGGACACCGGATATATAGATGTTTTTGAAGCGGTTTTGGCAATAAAAGAATCCGGGGGTCTTGCGGTTCTCGCGCACCCCGGGCAGCAGCAGAATTTCAGACTTATCCCCGGACTCGTTGAAATCGGGCTTGCCGGGTTGGAATTTAATCATCATTCGCACAGCGATAAGGATGCTGAGGTGATACGGGAATATGCCGACAAATATAGTTTGTTTCTGACGGGCGGCAGCGATTATCACGGCAGATATGAATCGCGAGGATCCCACATCGGCGAAATTTTATCTGATGAAAGCGGCGCTCTTGCAATCACAGTAGATATTCAGTGCCGGTGAGGAACGGGTGTTTCTGTGACTCGTAAGCGTATCCAAGGATGGTGGAGCGGTCGCGAATATGCGCATGGATGCGCATCTGAGCGATAGAGGCACAGAAATACCCTTCCGAGCGCAAGGCATTGAATAGTTGCCAATCACAAAATCATGGATCAGTTAGCCTCACGTTATTGTTGTCATGCAGTTCGAAATATGTTAAAATTCAGGCAATTCTACCACATGGGAGGAATGCTTTTTTATGCAAGATGTCTTAACTGTCGCCGTAGTCAGTTTTCACCCTGTTTGGGGAAACAAGGATATGAACCTGAACCGAATTTGCGGCTATATCCGGGCAGGCGCCCGCCGTGGGGCGGACATTATTCTTCTGCCGGAAACAGCGCTTTCCGGATATTCTGACGACCCGAACCCAATAAAAAATGAGAAGATGCACAGGCGTCTCGCTGAGCCTGTCCCGGGTCCCGCAACTGATACAGTCTGCTCTGTTACCAAGCAATATGGCGTCTATGCTGTGTTTGGAATGCCGGAGAGGGACGGCGACTGCGTTTACAACGCCGCTGCGGTCTGCATGCCGGACGGCACGGAAAAAGCGTACAGGAAAATCCACATACCAACCCTCGAAACAAACTGGGCGGATCGTGGAGAAAACCCTTTGTTGTTCGAGACTCCATGGGGACCGGTGGGTCTTGGTATTTGCTATGACATCTTTGAGTACCCGGAGCTCACACGGTATTATCGTGCCAAAGGTGCGCGGCTCATTTTAAATCCGTGCGCTGTACCCGATACCTCGGGCAAACACCAGAATTACAGCCTACGCACAGCTGCAGTCCAATCACAGGTCTACATTGCCGTCGCAAACGTTTTCGGTCCTGACGCAGATCTGATGTTCCAGGGTGGTTCCGGCATTATCGGTCCCGGAGACTTGTGTTTCGGTTATGCGCAGTTCTGCGGCAAACCTATGGGAGCGCGACACGCCAATCAGGGCGATATGTATATGGCTACTATCGACTTGAGTTATGCGCAACAAAACACCAGACCTTGTGTCTTCGAGAAAAAGGAGCATTCCGGCGAACCCGACTGGAGACCCGACCTTTACAAACATTGGGTCGTGGATGTGATGGACGACCCATCCTGGCAGGCAAAATACCGTTGATACGATTGACGATTATTGTGATCCACTGTATAGTATTGGTATGAAACGAACTGATTTTTTCATCAAACTCACCACTGCAGTGTTTTTTATCGCTGTTGTATGCTACTTAGGTGTCTATATCTACAACGCCATGTTGACAACATACGAGACAACTCCGGCGATAAGCTATACCATTGAGCAGACAATACCCACCCTTGGATATATTGTCCGTTCTGAATTGGTATTGCCGGATTCAGGACGAGTAGTTTTGCCGATAGTCGGCGAGGGGGAAAAAGTTGCATCCGGTCAATCTGTGGCCGTCGAGTATTTAAATCAGACAGCGCTCGAAACTGCAAGCGAGATACGCGCACTCAGGCTTGCGATAGAACAGCATGAAACTAACGGCGGTGAATCTGCCCTCGAAGCGGCGTGCCTCGAAAGTGTAATGAATCTTTCAAAAGCCGTACAGCTTCGGGATTTCAGCCGGATCGACGAACTATCTCTTAGCATTGAGACAGGGATATTTACCGAGAGTCTTTCGATTGGTGAAGACTTGCCGGCAATGAGAGCTCGCCTGGAGCTCTTGGAATCAAGGGTTGCCGGGGTCAATGCGATAAGCGCTCCTGTGAGCGGCGTTTTTTCACAGGTTGTCGACGGTTTTGAGCATATCAAGCCGAATATGCTTCTCGATATTACTCCGACGGAACTGAAAGACCTATTTAGTGTTCCTCTGCCGGTTTACGGCGCCGGAAAACTGATAACAGACTTTAAATGGTACTATGCCGCGCTTGTGGATGCTGCCGATGTTTCGCACCTAAAAGAAACTCAAAATGTGACTATACAGTTTTCCGGCGCATATGTCACGGCGACTGAAATGCTGGTTGAACACATAAGCAAAAAGGACAACGATGAGTGCATTGTCGTGTTGTCCAGCACCCGGAGTCTTCAGGATGTCACTCCGCTCCGTCAACTACGCGCGGAAATCGTTTTGGACGTTGTTTCCGGGATCAGAGTCCCGAAAGAGGCGCTCCAACTTGATGATAATGGTATGACGTTCGTATATCTGCAGACAGGCGTACGCGCCGAACGTGTCGACGTGGAAATCCTCCTCGAATCCGGCGACAGTTATCTGGTGCGCAATGGCGTTGAGTCGGGAACCCCGTTGAGGGCCGGTTCAACGATCATTGTAAAGGCGAACGGTTTATTCGACGGGAAGATTGTCGCATAGGCGCTTCGCGCAGGGATTAGGGGGCGGGGGAAACCACCCCGTCCGCTTCGCGGCCACCCCTCCCCAGAGGGGAATGGGTTCAGGAGACGAGAGATACGGGAGTGTTCTATTATGATTGATATTGCTGAAAATATTAAATATGTGCGGGAGACTATTGCCGAGGCGGCTGCAAAAACCGGGCGGGCGCCGGGGGATATCACTCTTGTCGCAGCGTCGAAAACGAAGCCGACTGATATGATTCGGCAAGCTGTTTCCGCTGGCGTCGATGCAGTTGGCGAAAACCGTGTCCAGGAAATAATGGAAAAACTCCCGCAAGGCGCGTACCTGGGCGCGCCGCTGCATTATATCGGGCATTTGCAGTCGAACAAGGTCAGGCAGGTTGTGGGAGTTTGCCATCTTATCGAATCTGTCAGTTCTCCTGCGCTAATCGAACTGATTGGGAAAAAAGCTGTTTCACTTGGAATAGTCCAAGATGTGCTCATTGAAATCAACATTGGCAGGGAGCCTCAAAAATCGGGTGTTTTCCCTGAAAAGACCGCAGACGCTCTTGAGCTGGCATCGCGGACTGAAGGGGTGAATGTTTTGGGTCTGATGTCCGTTCCACCGTTTTTTGTTGAAAATGAAAGAAATTGTTACTATTATGAAACAATGTTTAACCTTTTTATTGACATGCGCGGAAATAAATACGATAATGTCACTATGAAATTTTTGTCTATGGGCATGAGTGACAGCTATGTTGACGCAATACTGGCAGGATCAAACATGGTAAGAATCGGTTCCGCAATTTTCGGCGAAAGGCCCTGATGCGGTCTGCGGGCCGCATAAGAATACTCGTTTCGGCGCATCTCCTAAAAAAGGGGGGACCCAAGAATTGGGATTAATCAATAACCTAAAAAAACTTACAAAGCCGTATGATGATGAGGACGACTTTGACGATTTTCAACCAAAAAGAACTGAAGATCTGCCGCCGGCGCCGAGAACCACCACGCAAGCAAGGAGCTCATACGGTGGTTTCGAGGAGAGGCGCGACAGCAACAAGGTCGTCAGCATCCATGCAACGGCGCAGCTTCAGGTCGTCCTTGTCAAACCTGAACGCTTTGAAGCTGCGGCTGAAATTGCGGACCATTTGCGCGAGCGGCGCACAGTCGTGTTGAACCTTGAACAGACAAACAAGGATATCGCTCGCCGTCTCGTCGACTTTCTTAGCGGCGTCGCCTATGCTCAGGATGGAAAAATAAAAAAGGTCGCGGTCAATACATACCTCATTACGCCGTATAATGTCGATCTGCTGGGCGATCTTATCGACGAGCTTGAGAATAACGGGCTATATTTTTAACGCGGCCGTTGCCGCGCAGGGATTAGGGGACGAGGGATAACGGTTCATTCCTCCATGAGTTGTATAACGTTATTTTTCGAAAGGATTAAATTAATGCTGACACCACAGGATATTACAGACAAAGTATTTGTCAAGGCTGTTTTTGGCGGATACGACATGACGGGAGTCGACGACTTTCTGGAAGAAATCAATACAGATTACACCGCCCTTTACAAAGAAAACGCGATTTTGAAGGGAAAGCTAAAGGTGCTTGTTGAGAAAGTCGAAGAATACCGCTCTACAGAGGACGCAATGAGAATGGCCCTTCTCACCGCACAGCGAATGGGCGAAGAAATCACGGCTGAAGCGAACAAGCAAAAGGGCGAGATGCTCCAGGAAGTTGACTTGGAAGTAAAGTCCAGACTCGCCGAATCCGCGAGGCGGATTGCAGATGAGGAACTTCGTCTGACCGTGGCTGCCAAAGAAACCTCGAAGTTCATTGAGCTTTCACAGGCAATTATGCGCAAACACTCTGAATTCCTGACAAAACTGGAAACAGCCCGCCGCGCCGTCCGCCCGGATCTCCAGCCCGCACCGTCACCCGACCCGCCGCCTGCGCCGCAACCGACGCGCGAGGAGCAAATAGCGGATGCCGCAGCGCACATTGGCAATGTCATGGAAAAACTGACAGGCGGG
>JGI24702J35022_10000439_pt1 | contig 25121 bp, 22 predicted proteins | sample TergutTh196P4_FD_35022 | JGI IMG/M metagenome (IMG submission 35022)
ACATGCCGGCGTGGCGGAACAGGCAGACGCCCGGGACTTAAAATCCCGTGGGAGAAATCCCGTACCGGTTCGACCCCGGTCGCCGGCACCATTGAAAACGCTGTAGTTTCTAAGGCTACAGGGCGTTTTCTTTTTTACTGGGGTTTTATTCGAAACCGCGTGAAACCGTGAAAATCTGCATGGATTGGTACATTATTGGTACAGAATTGTCGTAAGTTTTCCCCCTCGCCCCACAATCAACCTCTCAATAATCGCCGACATGGGCTCGCCGGCTTCGGAGCGGGCAAAAAGAAAAAGCCCCCTCCCGGGTGTGGGAGAGGTCGGTGATGGTTGCGCGGGATGCAGCCTATGCGGGCATTTGATTAAGGTGATCCTCTATCATGGTAAATTGTTTTTCTAAGTTGATGATATCCTGCTTTGTGAATTTAACGCAATCGTACCTTGCCCTCCTGCTTTGAATGTATATGGTAACATAGGCTTTGCAAATGCTGTTTAGAGCCGTAGTTCGCGTTACCCATCCTATTCGAACCGTGTGATCTTTTGAGTGGAACGGCAGAGGAAGCTGTTTTGCAAGTTCTCGCTCAATCAGGTGAACTGCCTCGTAAAACAAGATTGTGACATGCCAATCAGCAAACTCTTCGCCTTTGCTAAAAACGTCAGAGCTGAGCAGCTTTTTGTTGTGCAAATATTTTTCCTGATGCTCATCTACCGAAGGCATTCCACTCATCCTTTGTTATCTTAGTATATTCCTTTTCGTCTACCTCATTTTCACCATGCACCATAAAGTCGAAATACTCGCACCCGGCAATTAGCGCGTCTGAATAGATAGCGCTATATTCAAAGACGTTGGCTGTTGTGGGGGTTTTCGATATAACAATCAGATTGTTGGTGGACTTAGTCGACAATACATGTTGCGTTGTGTCCATGCCAAACAATTGATCAATAAACGCTCTCTTCTCACGGGTGAGCAAAACAATCAACCTGTAGTTTGGCTGAATGGTTTCCATGTGATTTAAGAACTTTTCGAGTGTCAGCTGCGATTCCTGTTTCCTTTTGATCTCGCCCAACCAGTTTTTTGCAATTTTCCCCGCAGTGTTCTGAAACCGGGTTCCTACTGATTCGCTCAATAGATCATAGGACAGCTTCATCAGATCACTATATCTCACATGACCAACCAGCAGGTTCGAGCTACTTTTTTGTTTTGATGCCAGGGATACCTCAGAAGCTGCCATGCTTAATCAGACTCCTTGTTGTCAGGTATAGTGATTCCGTACCCAGTCTTATATTCTTTCTCATGGTCAATTAGAGCCCTGAAAAGGCCAAGGAGAGTATCCATTGCGTTCGCAATTGGCAACCTGTGCGTCGAACAAATCTCAAGTTCCTCAATTTCTTTGCTTTCTGCATTGGTGGATATTACTCTTGCGAATTCAATATGTAACGATTCCCTATCAGATGTGAATCTAGCAATATCAACATCGGCTTCGACATCCGCCGTTTCCCTAAACTTTATCGTTAGCGGCATGACACAACACCCTCTTTCGCATATAGTCTCATTGATATACTAATCATATCACACATTGTCAAGTACGACATCTGGTGGGGTGAGCCAATGACCTACACTATAATTATTTGGTCAACATGGGCGTCGTTGTCGCACCCCGCGCCAGTGTCAGCCGGAACGCCCGTTCCACGAATTCCACTACCGGTAAATCAGCCTGTCTGAGAATCAAATTGTTGAATAATTGATTTACATCGCGTTCTTTGGGAAATACCGGCAATACGATCGACCCGAGAAGCATTGTGCACACAGTGTTTCTCGGGTCGACAATATTTATTGTATTCCATATCAGGTGCATAGAAGCGCAAAAGTCAATTTATACACCGACTACTCCTCCATTCCGAATAACTCTTCAAATGGGATGCTACCCTCACCGCTTTTTGCAAATGAGTCGGCTTCTTCAATTAACTTTTGTACAGCGGGGCGAATCGCAAGGCTCAATGTTTTGAATTTTTCTAAAAGTGCCTGACCCCAAAATGGGCCTGTCAAGATGGTAAACGCCAATGAATGGCAGCCATCATTTTATCACTAGTTCTTCCGGGACCATAACCAGCAGTTCCGGCTTATCCTTGATGATTACAGTATCACCAAACATCACGCCAACGTCTTTTCGGAAAGCCGGGTCATGTATGTCTATGTTCATGCCAAAGACCATGTTTTCGCACAAAACAACTTCTTCCATTTCCTTGGTAACATACCATGTTTTGGGATCCATGCCCATATAGACGCACTCCGGTTCTTCCGGTGAACTGAGACCATGGCTGTGGATGCCTAATTCCAGCCAACCCATGTTGTATTTTTTCAATACTGCTTTCTCTGCCCTCGCCACATCAGCGATAACTGTGCCGGGTTTAAGTTTTTCCATGGCAGCCTGCTGACACTCGATTGCAACATCAAATATCTTTTTATACATGTCATTAACCGGACCGATACAAACTGTATACTCCGCTGCTGTCATATATCCGCCAAAAGTGACATGCGATTCAGAAATCACGGTGTCGCCGCGCTTGAGTACTCGTTGGGTGGGGCCGATATTCTGCGTCAGGCCATGGAGCAGATGTTGCTGCGCAGAACCTTCGGTGGGACCTGAATGCAGGAGGTTAAATATCACGGCTTCTCCCCCATGTTTAATCATTGTTCCAACCATCTCGGCATAAACATCTGCTTCTGTCACGCCTTCATTGGTTGCAGAAATCATTGCCTGAACAACTTTGTTGTGAATTTTTCCTGCATTCCTCAAGAAATCAAGTTCATCTTCGCTTTTGATCTTTCGCATATTGGCGATAAATGAAGACCCGTTGAAGACTACAGCATCCGGAAAGCCATCAATAACTGCTTGATAGATTGTGTACGGTATATTTTCACGCTGCAAGACGTTTGCGCCGGAGATGAGTGCCAAGCGTTTTAATGGCGAAACCCTTTCTTTTATTACTTCTATGACAGCGCCAATACCACCACCATTGTGCCTTACATCACTTACCCAGTTCTGGGCGATTGCATTCGGATGTATGGGCAGAGTCATGTGAAACGGCTCACAAAAAGCGACCGGTTCCCCATTCTGCGGGAAAATCAGAAAGCCCCCATGCCTTGTCCCAATACTTGAAAGATAGCGATAGTTGGCCATACCAAGCCCAAATGATATATCGTTGCCAACAACAAGCAAACAATCAATCATTTCCTCTGCCATCCATGCTCTGACCTTCGCCCAGCGCCGATCCCGTTCTCTAATTGGTAGTTGTGGAAGGTTATCGAATATTTCAGTCGTAGGTTTCATGTGTATGTGCCCCTTTCTTGTTAGTTTTGTTTAAACATAGTAATTCTTGCCATAGCGGTTGTATTCGTCAATTAGTATACTCTTTACGTCAAGGCCATTTTTTGCGCATGATAAATCTTGTATTTTGATAATGTACCCGCCTCCGGGAGCAAGCGTGTCAATTGCCCTGCGCATTTCCGCCCTGACAGCGCTTTCTTCCGGATATGAGACTTGTGTTACTGCCTGATTATTAAGCCCACCCTGAAAAACGACGAGTTCTCCAAAGTTCTTTTTAATCATTTCCTGATTGTTGCAGGTTTGCAGCGGATCGATTACATCCGCGCCGATTTCTATGAAATCTTCAACGAGCATTTCGCATTTTCCACAGCAATGGATTGCAAACAGGGCGCCCAGTCTGTGTATCTCCTTGCCGATGCGCCGAATGGGCTCTTTGAAAATTGCGCGCCAAGTATCGAGCGACATCAATGGTCCTGCTATGCTGCAATAGTCATCCATATATGTTATCAATTCATATTGGGCGAGCGACATAATCCTCCGTAACAAGTCAATCCTGAAATCAGCCATGGCATTTGCGTATTCCATGCATGCTTCTGGCTCCAACAGAAGAGCTTCCAAGGCGTTTTCAAACCCCATTAACAGAATCAGCCTCTCCCATATTGTATGCTCCAAACGCTGCTCAAGCATTCTTCCGCTAAGCGACAAAACATCCTTCTGCACCATAGTTTCATATGCTTGCCAGTCCAGCGCATCAAGATTCGGAAGCACGGCTTGTTCTCTCCATTTGGTTATATCAGTAACGACCGGAGCTTTTAGAGTGTCCGGATGCGCAATGCCTCCCATTTCATTTTGTCCTGCCCATTTGCACCCGAACCAATCGATTCCACTTCCTGCGTGCGGACGCTCCATATCAAGAAAAGTACCTCCGGCCATTAGCATTGACTCAGAGCAAAGGGGCAGCCATGCAGGCGTTTCTCTGTGGAAGACTTTCAGAAGATTTTCCCGTTCAGTCATCAAAACACATCCCATCAATACTTCGGTATCCACAACCGATCCTGTGAGCAGTCAATCCGCATCTCTGATATTGTAAGGCAATATTATTTAGAAGTTGTCTGACAATATAGAATTATAGTTATTCTTTCCAATAGAATCAATATGCGATAATCAACAAAGATACCACAAGAGATATTAGTCATAATACACAAACATAACATTACCTGTTGTACAACTGCGAGAATCATATTATTATTATTATTATTATTATTATTATGTGTGTTACTGTTGGCGATGCGCCATGTATTTCTGCATTAGCTTTTACTTTGCGAAAGGAACAATGATTTATGGCTCTTCAAAAACCGCTTCATGAGAAAATAAAAACCGAAATCCTCAATTCCATCCGTAAAGGAGAACTCGCTAGCAATCAAAAGCTACCGTCAGAAACAACATTGTCAAACATGTACTGCGTCAGCAGGGCGACAATACGGAGTGCGCTCCAATCTCTATCAGATGAAGGTGTGATAATAAAGCAACATGGTAGCGGAAGCTTTGTGCAGCCGAAACGTCATATCTACAGCAGTATTGAGGGCTTCGCCAGAATGTCCGCTAACCAGGATTCTGTCGCCGTTCTTGCAGACTGCCGGACCCGCATTCTGAAATCAGATGCCAAAATCGCGGGCAAACTGGACATAGAGCACGGCGATAATGTTTTGGAAGTGAAAAAGGCAATGATGAGCGACGGGAAGTTTTCCAACAGTGTGACAGAGTATTTCCCCACAGCCCTTCTCGAAAGTATCCCGGCCTCTGAGCAAATCGGTGACTCAATCCGGACTTTTATCAATGATTACTGCCATCGTCAAGTTGCGCGAATATTGACAGATATCACTCCTATTAGTGCCGGAAAGAGTCCTTTTGGAAGCAAATGCGGATGCGCTTTGAGATTTGATGAGGTTTTTTTGGATGAAAATGATGACGTATTGGCCTATGCGGAATTGTTTCAAAACGCAAGCGTGATTCAAACGAGCATCATAAGAACGTAAACCGTAAGGCATTGCGCTCTTTTTGTTGTGCATAATAACCATATTCAGATACTTCAATATTAGCGATTATCACACATTGATTCTTATCAAAGAAAAAGGTATAATGAAATTGCCATGAAGTTGTTAGACAGCTTTTCGGCAATTTTAAGTTTTTGCGCGAACAAAGCTCTAGTTTTTCCGGATGCAGTATGAATTTATTTCAAGGAAAGGTGAAGAAAATGAACAAGAAAACACTCTCGCTCGTTTTAGTTTTGTTAATGGCCACAACGCTCCTTGCAGCATGTAATCCCTCTTCCCCGGCAGGCCAATCATCTCCGTCAGACCAAACATCACCGTCAGACCAAACTCCCCCTACTGGTCAAACAGCACCCGAACAAGTGTATACATTTAGGATTGCCACAACAACTGCCCGCGGAACCGGACATACGGATTTCTTATATGAGATTCAGGAAGCTCTAGAGGCAAAGACAAACCAGTTCAGTATTGAGATATACCCGTCAAACCAGTATGGACCCACAAATGAAATGATCAGCGCTGCGCAGAGTGGTTTATTACAAGCCGTTGCCGTTCCCGTTCCCACTATGGCCAGTGTCGCACCTATGATGAACCTTGTGCAATGTCCATATGCTTTCGAGAATTCTGAGATCATGTTCAACATGCTTAACGACGGTGTAGACAGCATCACGAATGCCCTTATCGACGCCGGCCTTTATGACCTCGCATGGTGTTATCCCGGTGAGCTTTGGATGATAACCGCAAAGCGTGTCGATTCTGTAGCGGACGCAGCGGGACAGAAAGTTCGCCTGGGTTCAAGCAATATCGATATGATGGTCGCGGAAGCCTTTGGCCTTTCTCCTGTAGCTATGGGCGCGGGTGATATACCGGCTGCAATGCAGCAAGGCACGATTGACGGCGCCATCGCCGGTCTTGCTGTCGTTGATTCTTTCTCGCTGTACGAATTGGGGAAGACCTTGATCGCACTGCCATATATCCCGGTACCCAATTCACTGGTCGTCAACTACGAATGGTGGATGAGCCTTCCTGAAGAACTCCGCACTTTGGTTACTGAGGTTAGTCAAGAGGTTGTTCGTGGATCAAACAAAGCCGCGATAATCAATGAACAGCAACAGGTTATTAATGATGCCGAAGCCGCCGGATGTAACATCATCTATTATGACGCGATATCCAATGACGTCAATGCAGTACTTATTAGCGTTCGTGACGCTTTCCCCGAAGTATTTCCCGAACTGACCGATGCATTTAACGAGGTCACCTCGCGGGTGGCTCAATATAAGTAGTCCGTTTCTGAAAGTTAGCAGATGAGAATATCCGTTTGCGCCTCATTAACAAACAAGGTTCATTAGGATTTTCAAATCTGCTGACTTTCAGTGCTTTCTTATATGAGTTGCCCTGACTATCAGGAAAATTGGTGATTTAGCATGAAAATTATTAATAAAACATTTGATTTCTTATCGCGGTTGGTAAACACATTGACTGGGTGCATGCTATTTGCTTGTAATTTGATTTTTGTCGTCAATGTGATTTGGAGAGTCGTAATCGGAAGGACTATCCGGTGGGCTGAAGAATTCATCTGCTATGCGTTTGTGGCGTTGATTTGGTATATGCTGTTTATTCTGGATCACATTGACAAACAGTTAAAAATTGACTTTATTTATGATAGGTTCAAAGAAGGTTCTTTAGGTAGAAAAATATTGCAAGTCATCCGAGGGCTTGCTTCGCTCGGTACGGGAGCGATACTGACATATTCCGGGTACTCCGTATACCAGCAGGCGGTGAGGCTGAAATCTGTCAGCGTCACAACCGGCATTCCATATAAATACGTTTTCGGCACAATGCTCGTCGGAATTCTGATTATGCTGGTTTTTTGGTTGCTGTTTCCGCTCACTCAACGAGGCAAAAAGAAGATGAGGGAGGATGAAAAGTGAATTCATCGATGCTGCTATTAATAGGCTTTGCGATAATCATCGTACTGGCGCTCATAAGAACGCCTATTTGGATCGCGCTTTTCATCGGAACAGCCTTTATTCAGGTTTTTGTCAACAAAATGCCCCTAACCGGCATCTTTTTGACAATGACCGAAGGCCTTGCGAAAACCTCTATCATGTGCATTCCGTTCTTTATACTCACCGGGACGGTGGTTGAGCACAGCACATTAGGTGCGCGTCTTGTGGATTTTTGTGTGCTTGCCTTGCGAAAGATCAAGGGAGGGCTCGCCGTTGCTATCCTTGTTGCAAATGGTTTTTTTGGCGCGGTATCGGGGTCTTCCGGCGCTGCGGCGGTGCTTTTCGGAAAAATAACATATAAACCCCTCAAAGAAAATTACGACGAATTGACTTCTCTTGGTCTCCTTACCTCTTCAAGCGTGCTTAGTGCGATTATCCCGCCGAGCATGACAATGATTATGTTTTGCATCGCTACCAGTACATCGATTATGAAACTCTTCATGGCTGGTTTTTTGCCTGGAATAATAATAATTGCAGCTGTTTTTGTTTTTATAAAGATCAGCATTGGCAAAAAGATAAAGACAGGCGAGTTTTCCAGCAGCGAAGTTGCAAGCGTGACCAGTGTCAAAGGATTGACATTGCTCAAGTCTTTCTGGAGAGCCATGCCAATATTTATTCTACCTGTCATTATTTTCGGAGGGATATATGGAGGAATCTTTACCCCGACCGAAGCGGGCGCGGTGTCTTCGATTTATTGCATTATCATCGCTCTTTCCATGCGTGACATAAGTCTTAAAGGCATGTTAACTGTACTAAAATCCACGATGCAAACTTGTGCGTTCACTATGATCCTGATTGCGGCCAGCGTAGCCTTTGCCCAATCGATAACGATCGCGCAGGTCATGCAGAGAATAGAGGGTCTTTTTGCGGTCACAAATGTATATGTATATCTGCTGTTTTTGAACATCCTCTTGTTGGTTGCAGGCTGCTTTATTGACGGTGTGGCAGCAATACTAATTCTGGCGCCTATTTTTGTCCCTGTTGGTATTTCACTTGGTCTCAACGCTATCCACCTGGGTATTATCTTTACTGTCAATATCTCCCTCGGTTGCTTTACGCCTCCGTTTGGCATGAGCATTTTTACCATTCAGGGCGTTACAGGCGCGAAATATGGAAGCATTGTACGATCTGTGATCCCTTACATCATCATATATTTGGTGATGACTTTGCTATTTACCTACATCCCGGGCATTTCGCTTTTCTTGCCATCACTTATTGCTTAAATGGTAATCATACGTTCATGTTTTTTACTGAGAAAAGACGCATTGTCGTAGACTCTTCCGGGGCGCATCAGCTTGAATATATTGCAGGCAAATAATTATTTTTTACATGGAGGAATATAATGAACGACAGAAAAACTGCACATGATTTAAAGGAAAACTGGCATGATCTAATCTCCAAACCGATCTATAATGAAATTCTGACTGAAAAAGACATCTCTATACCAATGCGCGATGGAGTAATACTTTCGGCTGACATTCATCGGCCTATGGACGACGGGAAGTTCCCTGCACTACTGGCATACCAGCCGTTTGGCAAGAAACATGAGGAGATGGCGCACCGGTTTCCTCCGCAAAGAAGGCCCAGCCCTTTGTGGGACGGAGCGCTTGAATCCGGTGACACCAAGTATATTGTACCTCGGGGTTATGTTCACGTCATAGTTGATGCCAGAGGGACAGGCGCTTCCGGAGGAGAGTTAGCTGGCATCTTTGGAGTGGGCGGAGCCGGCGAAGGTAAGGATATATATGACGTTGTTGAATGGATTGCTGTTCAGCCTTGGTGTAACGGCAACGTGGGAATGATTGGGATTTCATACCTCGCATCAGTTCAACCCATTGCTGCCGCCCAGCAACCTCCCCATCTAAAGGCTATTTTTCCGGAAGGTGGGCACTATGATGGTTACCGCCACCACTATCACGGTGGGATTTTATGGCTTATGCCGCGTGCTGCTGTGGAGGGTCGTGGTGGCGACAGCAGTTTCGTCATCAATAAAGTTGAATCATACATGAAGAAAACGCTGTCAAAAGAGGAATTTGAAAAACGGATCGAGGACGCGCTGAAAGATCCGGATATTGCTAATTATCCTAACTATAATCAGATGTTGAGTTACCCTGACCTTTTCCCATTGTGGATGGATTTGTTGATAAATCCATTGGATGGAGAATTCTATTGGGGTGAAATGAAATCAGATGAAAGGGTTCGCAATATCAAAATCCCTGCGCATTTTGGGTTTCAACTGGGTCGCGGCTGGCAATTTGAAGAAACAGTCGAAGCATATCTTAATGCTCAAGGACCAAAATGGCTGGTGATACGCCCCGGCCCGCCAATGCAGGAACGTCCATTTCATGAATTCCACGACGAGATTGTCAGATGGTATGACCACTGGCTTAAAGGGATCGATACCGGCATTGAGGACGAACCCCCTATAAAAATATTCGTCGACGGGGTCAAGGAATGGCGCTTTGCCTCGGAATGGCCTTTGCCTGAAACAACATGGACAAAGTTTTACCTACGTTCCGGGCATAGACTGCTAACGGAACCTGAACCTTTCGATTGCGATGCTGTGCCTCCCGATGGTTTTTATCAAGCGCCTCTCACGGTTACGAATACTGTACACAAGTTGACCTATACAACTCCGGCTTTCGCGGATGATGTTGAAGTTATCGGCCCCGTCGCCCTGAATATTCATGCAATGATTGATACTGATGACACCAATTGGCTAGTGTCTGTGTGGGACGTTGATCCTGAAGGCAGGCGCACACAGTCGACTACAGGTTGGTTAAAAGCGTCCCACAGGCAAATCGACGAGTCGAAATCAAAACCTTGGGCTCCCTATCATCCGCACACGAAGGCAGTGCCGGTCCCCCCCGGTGAAATAGTGGAATACCCGATTTCAATTTACCCGCTTTCAAACGTTTTCCGCAGAGGTCACAGCATACAGGTGGAAATCAAAAGCCTAGAGGCTGAGAGCGATGTAAATATTATGCTTCCCCCGGAAAGCGGACACTTAAATAGCGCAAGGGCGACAACGCACAAGATTTTCAGAGATAATAAGCATCAATCCTATTTGCTTTTACCCATAATTCAGCCTGATTGATGAATTTGTGATTTTTTCTGCGTGAATTCCTTATTGCAACGAGCCCGATATCCACTCTATTACAGTGGTTACGGGTTCGTCTTTTGTATGCAAAACACAGCATTGCACAGCTCTACGGTTCATCGGCTCGCGGTCACACCGTCCTGTACCAGCGATAGCGCGAGTTGGAGTTGCGGGTCGTCGTTTGGAGCAAGGTTGCCGGATACATACATCATAAACTCGTCATCCGACAGAACGAGCGGGTAGTCCGGGGTCAGGCCGCCGGCCTCATATAGGTCTACCCTGTTTTTTGTCATGTATTGCCCCGATGAGATATGCAAGGCTCCGCCGCCCGGCAGCGGTTCGGTTATCTGCGATCTGCTTTTGCCGGTCGTCTGCTCTCCGACTATCTCCGCATAGCCGTATTCCCTGAGCGTTGCGGCAAAGTATTCCGCCGCGCTGAAGGAGTACCTGTTTACGATAACTATCGCCGGGACATCGATTTTGTCTGGGTCGGATGTTATAATGCTTTCTCGCCCGCTCTTGTCAGAAGATATAAATATCTCGCCCTCCGGAAGCAGGTAGTCCAGCATCCTTGTCATCTCATTGACACTGCCGCCCCCGTTGTTTCGAACGTCAAAAACAAACGCCCGCGCGCCTTGCCGCAGAAGCTGCCCGGCAGCGTCTATGAACCCGTCCGCGGCTCCTCCGTCAAAGTTCCCGATGCTAATATACCCAATTTTGTTTTCAAGCATCTCATGCGATATTGGGCTGGAGAAAATTTTGCCGTATACAACTTGTATTGTCTGGGTGACCCCGCGCAGGCGTATTAACTCAATATCAGCTGTCTCGCCGATCGGGCGCATAAGGAATTCGCGCATTTCGTCTAGCCCTAAACCCGCAAGTTTTTTCCCATCGATGCCGATTATGACGTCTCCCGGGTCTATGCCGGCTTTCTCTGCCGGCGAATCCCTATATACGTACATCACCTCCATGCCCCCGGCATCCTCGTTGACTACGACGCCGACGCCGATGCCTGCGAACTGGTTTTCGGCGCTGTCCAAGAACTCAGCGAATTCTTCCGGCGTCATATAATATGACCACCTGTCGCCAAGGGCTTCGACTGCCGCGTGCATGGCGGCGGCGGATACCTCCGCTGCATCGAACTCGCCGATGTAGTATTTATCGATTCTCTCAAGCAATACTGAAAATTCGCGCCCGGCAGCGGCGTTTGTTTTTCTTGATTGAGTAAACAATGTTCCGTAGTTTGCAGCTGATAGATAATACGTCAGCGCCGATGCAAGCAGCATCAGCGCCAACGTGAGCATAATGTAATATCTCTTTTTCATAAAATCATGTATATTTCAGCGGGTCGACTTTTTCGCCGTTTTTTGAAACCTCAAAGTGTAAATGCGGGCCCGTTGAAACGCCGGTGGTTCCGACATATCCGATGATNTGCCCTTTTCCGACAGCCGCCCCCACGCCGACGGCGCGCGAACTCATATGTGCGTACAGTGTCGTGAATCCGTTTCCATGGTCTATTACGATATAATTCCCGTAGCTGGAGTTGTACTCAGAAATAATCACGGTGCCCGAGTCGGACGCTATTATGTTTGCGCCGTAATTCGCCTGGATGTCAATGCCCCAGTGCTGCCTGAAGACTCCGTATACGGGATGCAGCCGGAGTCCGAATTCGCTGGTGACGACGCCGGACGAAGGCATCGGCCACATAAGCTGGCCTGTCCCCCTGATCTTTGCAGCCTGTGCGGCAGCCTCCTGCTTCCTCAGTTCCTCGACCTTTTCATTTATCTCGCGCTGTACCCGGTCAGCTTCTTCAGCTTCCGACGCATACAAGGCTTCCTCCGCTTCGCGCGCGTCTTCAATCGTTTTGATCAGTGCGCTTGCCTCATCAATCTGCGTGTTCAACTCCTCAAGCTTATCCTCAAGGCGTCCCTTTTCAGCTTCCGACTCTTGCTTAGTCAGTTCGAGGTCTTCCTTTGCAGCTATCGTTTCTTCACGCGCTGTCACCAGGTTCTTGTATATCCTCTCGTCGGCCTGCATTATGTCGCCGACAAAATCAAGCCGCGCAAGCAAATCTGAAAAGCTTGAGGAATCAAATACTATCCCGAGGTATGTGATGATCCCGTTTTCCTCCATATCGCGCACCCGGGTCTTGTATTTCTGCAGCTGTTCACCTTCTCTTTCAGCCGCAGCAACGACCTCAAGCTCTTTTTCGACTATGAGCGTGCCATAGAATTCGATAGTGGAATTGATGTTTTCTATTTCCTGCCCTGTCAGCATGATACGGTCGTCGAGGACGCTCTTTTTCGCAACCTCGGTGCTCCGTTCAAACTCAATCGTGTTGATGCGCGACTGAATCTCCAGCTTTCTTCTCTCAAACTCTTTTTTCTCTTCCCTGAGCTTATCGATTTCCTCTTGCGTGACATATGCTTTAGCAGGCCTTGTCAGGGCGTCAATAGCTGCCCAGATAACCGAGAACAGCATCAACGACGCAAGAATAATTGCAATAATCCGCGCAAAACGCCTGTTTCTCATTATAGAAATCACACCTCCTGATCCCTAACCTAGATAAACCGGAAAACCCTCGTCATAACGAGCCGCTACGAAGCAATCCAGTCCTTTTTTGCGCCGATTGTTATGCTTCCGTCTGGATTGCCGCGTCGCCTACGGCTCCTCGCAATGACGCATTTTGTGGCTTAGTGCATAACTCCACACTCCACACTCCACACTCCACACTGTTCTAAACGTTCAGGTACCGGTTCAGCGCCATGCCGCTGCCACCGACGCCGACTCCGAAGCCAATTGCCGCAAAAATAACAAGCATTGGCAGGGAAACGTTGGAAAACGGCATCAAACTCACCAATCCTGTTTCAATCTCAAGGATCCTGCTCGCCACGAGTTCGTAAAGCGCCCAGATTGCCGCAAACGCCCCCATAGACCCAACGATCCCAAGTATGAACCCCTCGCAAATGAATGGCCAGCGAATGAACGCGTTCGTCGCCCCCACCATTTTCATGATAGCTATTTCCTCGCGCCGCTCATACGTTGCCAGCTTAATCGTATTCGACATAATAAACAGCGATATCGCAAGCAGCACCGCGACTATCACGAGCGACACGCCGCTGACAATGTTCCTCACTGTCACAAGCCCGTTGGCAATTGCCAGATTCGCGTTCACAGTTTCGATTCCGTATATTTCCTTTATTTCAAGCTGCGTCTCCGCGATAAGCGCGACATCGTCGACATGGACTTCATACCTGTGCCTGAACCAGGTCGGGTCGACATCCGAGTACCTGTCTGTGTTTTCATATCTGCCCAGAAATTTCTGCATCGCCTGTTCCCGGGTGATGAACACGACATCTTTTACGTTGTCGATGGCGCGCAGATCGTGGCGGATGGCGCGGGCGTCCGTTTCCGAAAGTGTGTCATAGACGTATGCCAGCAGTATGTTGTCGCTTTCGAGTTCTCCGACCAGGGCGTTGATGTTCAGGGCCAGAAGGGCAAAACTGCCCATTATCACCAGAAAAGCGACGATGATGCAAATTGAAGCAAAAGACATCAGGCTGTGCGTGAAAATGCTGAGAACGCCTTCTTTTATATAGTAGCCTGCGCGGTTCCTACTCAACTTCATAGTTGTAATACCCATCCATTCCATCGCTGATGATACGTCCGCCATCGATTGCTATGACTCGCTGCGATAGCCTGTCGACGAGCGGTTTCTCATGAGTAACGACAAGGACTGTCGTGCCAAGCTCGTTTATCCTTTGAAGCAGCATCAGCAGTTCAAGGCTCCTCGCTGGGTCAAGGTTGCCGGTCGGTTCATCCGCGACGATCAGCGACGGATTGTTGACGAGCGCCCTTGCCACAACGACCCTCTGCTGCTCTCCGCCGGACAGCTCCTGAGGCTTTACCTTCACCTTTTCTTCAAGGCCGACAAGCTCCAGAACATACGGGACGCGTTTTCTTATCTCCTTGTTTGACGCGCCGACCACGCGCATCGCGAAAGCGACGTTTTCGTATACCGATTTGTTGTCGATAAGGCGAAAATCCTGGAATATAACGCCAATAGTTCGTCTGAGGTACGGCATTTTCCGCATTTTTATCCGGTTCATGTCAAAGTTATTGACAATGACCTGGCCGTCTGTCGGGGCAATTTCCCCGGTCACAAGCCTGATGACCGTCGACTTTCCTGAACCCGAAGGGCCGACAAGGAACGCGAATTCTCCGGTATCGAGTGAAAACGTGACGCCTTTCAGCGCTTTCGTACCGTTCGCATACACTTTGAAAACATCAGTCATTCTGATCATAAGTACCTTGACTCCTGTGAGACCAGATATTTTTTTACCATGAGCGCGACTTTGAATATTATGGCATGGTCAAATTCCCGCAGATCCAACCCTGTGATCTTTTTTATTTTTTCCAGCCTATACACAAGCGTGTTCCTGTGCACAAAAAGCTTTCTCGACGTTTCCGAGACATTCAGGCTGTTTTCAAAAAAGCTGTCGATGGTGAATAGCGTCTCCTGGTCGAGCGCTTCGATCGGATTCCTCTTGAAAACCTCGGAAAGGAACATCTCGCAGAGCGTCGTCGGCAATTGGTATATCAGCCTGCCGATTCCGAGGGTTTCATAGCTGATAATCGTTTTGTCCGCATCAAAAACCTTGCCGACTTCTATTGACATCAGCGCTTCTTTATATCTTTCGGCAAGCTCGCGTATATGCCTCGCTGGCGTGCCGATGCCGATCACTGTTTTCAGCGCGAGTTCGCTTTCCAGCATCTTCTCGATCATCTCCGCAAGCTTGTACAGGTACTTCAGGTCTCCCGACGGAGGCAGTTCTTTTATTATTGCGATATCGTTGTCGCTGACTGATATGACAAAATCGTGCTGCCTGTCGGGGAAAGCGCTCTGCAGGAGTTCAACGGCCGCCAGATCTATTGCCGCGCTGTGCCTGACGACAATCACGCCCCTCGCAACGTCGGAAGCGAAACGGAGCTCCTTGGCGCGGATGTACAAGTCGACAGGCAAAATATTCTCAGAGACGATGTTCTTGACAAATACGCGTTTATCATGATTCTCCTCAAAATATATTCCCGCCTCGCCTATGGCAATCGCCGCCATGATGCATATTGTTTTGGCCATCTCATCCTCGCCCTCGGCAAAGACGGCGTAATCGTCATTTGCGCCGGTGCCAAGCGCTTTTATCGTCCTGCCGTTGTTCCTGACCGTTTTGTCTCCCTCATCCTCATAAACCAAGGGCATGCCGCCGATTTTAGTGCCAATCAGCGAGAGGTCGCTGCTTGCGACCACGGTTCCGTCCGGCCCGATCACCCCGATCAGGCGTGTTGTCGCGTCTTTCATCTGTATAACCACGCTCTGGAAAATCCTGCTTGACACTATAACCACCCTCCCCTGCCTAAATAGCTTTCGGCATACGTCTGCAGTTTTTGGGCCGCGGCACTCGTCCCCTGGTTCCCGGCCCCTCGCCCCCTGATTCCTGCCTCCTGCCTCTCGTTTGTGCGATTTCCACATATAGTATACCAAATCCGCACAAATTTCAATAGCAAATTCGTAACTTTCTGTAATTATTTTGCACATAAGAAGAAAATCTCTCCTATTTGCAAACTCAAACGTTCTTGGTATAATATCATGAGCATTAACGTGGGGTTTGCTTCAGGGAAGGGGAAAACTATTATGGACGAGAATCTCGAGCTTGTTGCGAAAATCATATCTATCGAATGGGAGATGTTCGCTTCTGTTAACGAAGGCAAAGAGCGGGCAAGCTGTCAGGAAGACCCCGAGATGTTTGCCGGAATGCGCAGAGCCCAGTTCAATGCGTGGCCGCCCGGGGTTTTATCATCGTATCTGGACGATTTGGAGAGCGCAAAAAAAGCCGGGCGCAATCTCATAGAAGAGAAATATATCCATATGATGGCGACGACTGAACCATCTCAACACAAAGCATTACTTGCCCGTGTAATCCCCCCGTCCGAAGCCGTGTCTTGCATCGCACGCGACATTTCATACAAAATGCTTGAGCAGATGCGGCTACTATCTGAGGAGTTCCAGTTCGTGACCGGATTCGGACGTCCGCTTTATTCAACGCACGACTATTTGGACACATCTATAGAGACATATCAGCTGGGCGAACTCCTGACATATTCTGAAAAAACGCTCAAAGCGTTGCAGGAACACATTATAGCACTCGAAAATAAGGGCGAATCACTAGCGCACTCAATACTTGAAAACACCGTAAAATACTATGGCTACGATTCGCTTGCAGAGGCAGATGCAGCAGCAAGGCGCATGAGTCTTGATTTGACTATTCAGGTTTCGCCCGGTTGCGCGTGTGAAGCAACTATTTAATGCTGTTGAGAAAGCCGTTTATTGAAAGGAATGACCGTTATTATTAGCGAACTATACGAAAAACTCGATGAGTTATATTCTTCCGGAAACCTGTCGGATGTCGAGGGCTTGTTGCTGAACGAAATCGCCATTACAGGAGAAAGCAGCTCCGAGCGGGCGGTATTGTTAAATGAACTTGCAAGCTTCTACAGAGGTCTCAGCAAATATTCTGAATCTGAGGAATTGTTTGAACAGTCCCTGCTGATTTTTGAATCACTTGGCATGGAAGTGTCGCTTGAATACGCAACAGTTCTGCTTAATCTGGCGGGGCTGTACCGCATGAAGGGCGAACCCGACAGATCCATCGAAATGTTTCAAACAGCATTAAAGAGACTTTTGGACGCAGGCACGGGCGGCAGCTATGCTTACGTGAGTTTGCTGAATAATCTTTCGCTGGCATACCAGTCGAAAGGTGAACTGACACTTGCCATTGAATACGCGACAAAGGCTTTAGCGCTTGTTCGTGATGGAAGCGGCAGTGAACACGATGTTGCGACTTCATTAAACAACCTTGCTTCGATGCATCTTGAACTCGGAGAATTGGACGAGACCGGTAGTCTGATATCCGAAGCGATAGATATATATGATGCTATGGAGGAACCAGATCCGCACCATGCAGCGGCTTTGGCGACAAAAGCTGCTTTGCTGTTCCGAAGAGGAGATTATCAAGGCTCGCTGAGTCTTTTCCAACGCGCCCTCGACCTTACGAAGTTTTTTTTCGGAGAAAACATGGAATTCGCAATTTGCAAGAAAAACATTTCTGAGGTCTATGCACAACTTGGCGACATCCCATCAGCAATTGCGGAGTTATCTGATGGGCTCCGGGTGATGAAAAAACACCTTGGTCCCGATCACGCTTCTGTGTCTGATGCCATGAAAAAGCTGGAGGAACTGAGACAATTATGAATGGTCTGGAACTAAGCCGGGATTACTTTCTTAACGTCGCGCAGCCGGAACTCCGGCGCGTTTTTCCCGATTTATACTCACGCCTTGCTGTCGGGCTCGTGGGAAACGGCTCTGAATGCTTTGGTTATGACGATGAATTATCCCATGACCATGACTGGGGTGTGGACTTTTTTATTTGGACAGTCGACCGGGACGGCGATTCAGTGTCCGAACTTCAGGATTGGAAGGTTGAGTTTTTCAACAAACATCCACCGGTATTTCAAAGATCACGCTCGGAATACGGCGCACATGTCGGCGTAATGACATGCACCGGTTTTTATCACAGCCTTATCGGCGTTGCGAGTGGTCCGCAGACTCTGAACGAATGGATGCGCGCGCCGGAAGAGAACTTCGCCATGGCAGTTAATGGCGAAGTCTTCGTCGACAACGCCGGGGAGTTTTTGAAAACGCGTTGTGCTCTGCTGGACTATTACCCCGAGGATCTGCGTCGAAAAAAAATCGCTTCAAAATGCATGGCTCTTGCGCAGACAGGACAGTACAACCACGAGCGAACAGCAAAACGACAGGACTGGGTCACGCTCCGGACAGTAATCTCACGTTTTACGGACAGTGCTATTGCTTTGGTATTTTTGCTGAACAAAGTGTATAAGCCCTATTACAAGTGGGCCTTTCGCGCACTAAAAGACCTTCCTGTTCTTGGCGGCGAGGTGTCCCAATTATTGCTGCTGATTGCCGAAAACAGCGCTTTTGACAATGAATCATTCTCGGAACGCCAACGATATATTTCCAAACTGTGCGACCTCTTTATAAGTGAACTCAGGAAGCAAAACCTGTCCGATTCAGGCGACTGGTTTCTGGCATCGCACGGCGAAGAGGTACAGAGCAGGATTGAAAACAACTCTTTAAGATCCCTCCCGGCGCAATATGAGTGCTAGTAAAAAGGTGATGTTTCATGAAAAGTGTGCTGGTAATTGGAGGCAGCCTCTTCGCGGGCAGGGTTTTCTCAATCTTTGCGTCGAGAAACGGCGGATTCAGCCTGCATGTCGTTAACAGAGGCAACCACCCTCTGAAGCTCGAGAACGTCAGTCAATATATTTGCGACAGGCACGACACGGAATTAATGGCAGAAATCGTGCCGGATATCACTTATGATGCGCTTGTCGACTTTTGCGCATACGAGCCCGGTGAGATAAAGTCTTTAATAAATTCGCTTGGCAGCAAAATCAAACAGTATATTTATTTCAGCACCGCCAGCCTCTATGTGCCCAGAGACGGGTTTCTGGACGAAAGCGCACAGGTTCTCGAAATCTCTGCGGATGACCACAACACTGTCACAACGTATATACGCAAAAAAACCGAGCTCGAAAATGAGCTTGTTGAAGCATGCGAGGCTGCAGGTCTCAAATACACTATCCTCCGCCCGACTTTTATCTATGGTCCTTTTAATTACGCCCCCCGCGAGTCATATTTTATTGAGCTAATCGCAAAAAAATGCGACGTCCCTTTTCCGGTCAACGTTTCGTCGCGTTTCAGCTTTGTTTATGTCATTGACATAGCCGACGCGCTAATGAAATGCATAGGCGATGACCGGGCATACAATGAAGTCTTTAATCTTTCGGCAGACGAAGCAGTCACATACACTCAGCTTTTTTCTCTTTTTGAGCAGTATAACAATGGCCCGTTTCCAACGCGGGAAGTAACAGTTTCCCAAGTTGAGGAGGGGGGAATTCCGCTGCCGTTTCCTTTGACCGGCGACACTTTAGTCAGCGGCGAGAAGTTCTCACGGGTTTTTGGCTTTGATTATACGCCATTGTCTGTAGGCATGGAAAAAACGTTCAAGATCTTTCATTCGCTGTATGCTGATGGCTAGGTCGTAGAAGAGAGAAGCCAAAACAGTTGCTTTGCAGATTTTTTGTACAATCCGAACAATCACAGTTGATTTCTTGATTGTTTACCAGTATAATAGCACTATAAATAAAAAGGAGGATTCGAAAAAATGAGAAGACTATTAGCCATTGCAATCGCCCTGGTTTTTTGCCTGTCCCTTCTGGCATCTTGTAACTCCGATTCCGGTAACAACGCAAGCAATGCCCCCGACAACAACCCCAGCAGTGCCCCCAGCAGCAGTGCAAACACTAGCACCAGTCCCGCCCCGCCAACGGGCGTCCCTGTGCCGACTGCGGGATTGCCGGAAATGTCGGCGGCTCCGGGAGTCAAATATAAAGCTGAGCTGGATATCATCAGCAACAACAACAAAATCACTGTCATAAACCCAACATTGGGAGGCGCGAACCAGGACAGCGCTTGCTGGGTTTTCAACATGATCTATGATAAACTTGTTGTATCCAACGGCGATGGCACTTATACCGGCGTCCTCGCAAAATCCTGGGAAACGACCGATTATAAGACGTTTACCCTCAAACTGCGCGATGATGTCAGCTTCCATAACGGAGAAAAATTAACAGCAGCTGATTTCATATATACAATCGATGTGGGAAAAGAATCTGTCGGAATGCCTGTCTATGACATATGGGGTTCCGTCCAGAGTGCTACAGCTGCAGATCCTTACACCCTGGTCATCGTCCTTGAAGATGTCGACGTCGATTTCTTCTACCGCCTATCTCTGCCGCAGGCTGTCGTTATAAACGAAAAAGCCATTCAGGCCGATCCGATAAAAGGCTATTGGATAGGCACCGGTTGCTGGAAAATCGAGGATTTTTCTGAAAGCGATTATGTAAAATTCATTCGCAACGACGATTACTGGGGTCCCCCTGCAATCACCGAGAGGATAACGCTTCGTTATGTTGAGGAGACAAGCGCGAGGCTTATACAGTTGCTCAATGGGGATTGTGACATATGTTTCATGCTTGAAGCCGAGGACATACCCAAAGCCCTTGAAGATCCGGCTTTTGAACTCTTCAATTTCATCAACAATAACATCCAGTACATTGGGTTCAACATGGAACACCCGGTAGTCAGCGACCTGAACTTCAGGATGGCAGTAGCGTCCGCTCTTGACAGGCAAGAAATGGCCACATACGCTTTCGGCATAGTCGCCGTCCCCGATACTGAAGGCACTTTCTATGGATATCAAACAGAATTCAGGAATCATGACATCCCGATCGTCCCTTACGACCTCGATGCGGCGAAGGAATACCTGGCTGCCTCCCCGTATAAGGGCGAGACATTGGAAATCGCCTCCGCCATTATCACAAATATATTGGCAGCTGAGGTTATACAACAACAATTGAGAAAAATCGGCATCGAAACAGATATAAAAACAATGGATCCCCCCAGCATGGCGCCGTACGCGCAATACGGGAGCAACCAGTCAACAATGGTTGTCTATGTCGGTCCCCAATCGCTCAGCGCAAGTTCATACAGAAATCTGATTTATCCGGAGTCATATTACAACCGCACCTCGTATAACAATCCGGTTGTCAATGAAATGCTTGACAGAGCCCGCACAGTGACCGACGTAAACGAACGAAGTGCTTTGTACAAGGAAATTCAGGAGATTGTGGCTCAGGATCCTCCCTATTTGAGTTTGTTCTGGTTGATGTCACCCATTGTAGGCTCCAAAGATATTGGAGGCATGGTTCTCTCCGCAGACTCATACTTTGACCTGAGATACATATACAGGACGATCGACTAACGGCACCAACATCCACATCTGTGATCGGGGCGGCGTAGCTTTGCCGCCCCGATATGGGTTTCTTAGAAATATTAACGCCTTTGTATTCCGCTATGGAACAGACTCGTGACTCTTATGAGGATACAACGGGTTGCAAAGGAGGATCGAAAGATTTGCTGCGCTATGTTATGAAACGAGTATTGTGGCTGATCCCGGTCATCATCTGCGTATCGTTCATCGTCTTCGCACTAATGGAACTTGCTCCGGGCACCGTCGTCGACACTATGCTGTCAAGCGCTGCGACAGAAGAGGACAAAGCAGCGATAATGGCAAAATACGACCTGGACAAACCAATGGTCTATCGGTATGGCAAATATATGCTCAACCTCGTGCAGGGAGATTTGGGAATATCCGACGTCACAAAGGTTCCCGTATGGGACACATATATTTCAAGACTTCCCAATACTCTCCTCCTGTCGCTGTCATCCCTTGTTATCGGTTCGTCGGTCTCGATCCCAATGGGCATCTTTGCGGCGAGGCGAGCCGGAAAAATCGCGGATACCGCCACGACCACATTCACCCTCGTTGGGATGTCGATGCCGAGTTTCTGGCTGGGACTCCTTCTAATGTATGTGTTTTGCTTTTGGCTCGGATGGCTGCCTGCCGGGAGGGCTGACAGGGGATTTGCCGACTTCATACTACCTGCCGTTTGCAGCAGCTTTATGCTGATGGCGAGTTCGACAAGGCAAACCCGGTCCAGCATGCTGGAGGTGCTGAAGTCGGACTATCTGCGTACGGCAAGGGCAAAGGGCATACCTGAAAAAGTTATCGTCAGGAAGCATGCGCTCGGCAACGCTATGATACCAATCCTGACAACTATCGGATCTTCGCTGAGCATTTCGCTCGCCGGAATGGTTATTATTGAGACTGTATTCACATGGCCGGGCGTTGGGCGCGCAACAGTTGATGCCGTGAATGCCAGGGATGTGACAGCAACTTGCGGTCTGGTAATAATGACGACGATTTTGTATGTCGTCATGCAGCTCATCGTCGACCTGCTATATGCGTTTGTAGATCCAAGAATAAGGGCGCAGTATTCCGGCAGCAACAGGAAGAGGATTCTTTCTTCCACAAGCAGGCTGATGCCCATACCTGAGGGTGTTGATATACCGGATGTTTCTACTGAAGACTCTCTCCCAGAGTTGGCTATCGCACATGAAGATGTTGACGATATCTCATATTTTGAAACCCCTTCCAATATGGAGGCTATTACCGAACTAAAGGCAACCATTTCGGGCGATACCGAAGATAGTGGATTTGTCGGAAACAAAAATACATTTGTTGGAAATTCGGATAAATCCGCTGAAGCGGATCGGTCTGCTAATGAGGGTTCTGTATACGCCAATCAGTCTGACGAGGAAATCAAAAGCATTATCAAGAAGTTTAAGAAACGCAACCGTTTGGGTGAAGTTTTTCATAGCATCAGGTACAACAAAAGCGCTATGGCAGGGTTGACCATCGTGGTTTTTCTAATTTTGGTTTTCCTTGGCTCACTATTTATAAGTTACGAATCAATCACCGAAATGCATATGAGCGACAGATATGCCACTCCAAGCCTGAGCCACCCGTTTGGTACGGATGCCGCCGGGCGCGACTCGTTCCTTCGTACAATTTATGGTATCAGATACTCTCTGGTTATCGGATTAGGCGCTACCGGCTTCGCTACGATCGTCGGTGTTATGTTCGGTTCGTTTGCGGGTTATTATGGCGGAATCGTCGAAGACATTATTATGCGGGCATCAGACGTATTATCATCAATACCCGGAATGCTTCTCGGCATGGTAATCGTGACTGTTCTGGGCCAGAATCTTCAAAACTTGATAATTGCAGTTGGGGTAACGGCAACTCCAATATTTATTCGAATATCAAGAGCATCTATACTGACAGTGAGAAATCATGAATTTGTAGAGGCTTCACGATCTATTGGGTATTCAAATTTCCGCATTATTTTTTCCCAAGTGTTGCCCAATGGGCTATCCCCAATCATCGTAACTTTTACCAGCAGTATGGGAATGTCTATTCTTACCGCCGCGTCACTGTCTTTCCTTGGTCTCGGCGTGCCTGTGCCGCGTCCTGAATGGGGGGCCCTTATTTCCCTGGGTAAGGGGGTGCTGCGCACCTCGCCTCACCTTACAACATTTCCGGGATTGTTTATTATGGTAACAGTCCTGGCCTTTAATCTGCTGGGCGACGGGTTACGCGACGCGCTCGACCCCAAACTGAAAAAGTAGTGATTCTTCCATCCAATCAATCCAATAGTATTATCCATATTTTCATTATCCATATTTTCGGACATAATGCCTTGATTCAAAACACAACAGGAGGCCTCGACCATGTATAAGCAACCGTATCCGAACCTTTTCAAACCCATCAAAATCCGGAACACGATGGTTAAAAACCGTATCATGTCCCCGCCAAACCTACTGATCCGCACTTTCAGCGGACGCCCTGACGATTATTATCTCGGTTATATTGAGCATAAGGCGCGCGGCGGCGCGGGCATCGTCACGCTTGGTGAGGCAAATGTATGCGACGGGGGAAACCACCAATTCGGCATGGAGACTACCCTTGAAAACATGCCTATCTATGCGGAAATTGCGCATGTTATACACCAGTATGACGCAATAGCGAGCGTTGAGCTGACTCACGGAGGAGGGCGCGCCAATCCAAACTACAACAAGGACCTCAATCTCATCATGGGTCCAAGCGCTAGGCTGCCGGGCGAAGTGGCAAACCCCTATGCGCACCTTAATCACCCAAAATGGGTAACCCACCGCTCCGCCATCGCCTGGCCGTGTAGGGAAATGAACAAATCGGACATGGAGTATGTCGCTAACAGCTACGCCGACACGGCGGAGTATTATATGAAAGCGGGCTTTGACACTGTAATCATTCACAACGGCTCCGGCTGGCTGTTGACGCAGTTTATGTCACCCCTCACAAACAAGCGGACTGACGAATATGGCGGGAGCGTGGAGAATCGCATGCGATTCCCGCTGTATGTGCTTAAAACCATACGCGAACGCGTCGGTCCGCAAAAGCCGCTCCTCCTGCGCCTGTCCGGGACGGAACGCATCGAGGGAGGGTATACTCTCGAAGACATGACCGCCTATCTGTCGAAAGCCCAGGAATACATAGACATGGCTGAAATCACTACGGACGGGACAGCTTGGGTAACGTCCCCGACATATATGCCGCACGGATTAAACGTGGATCTTGCTGAGAGCATGAAAAAATCCGGTCGCATTGACATCCCCATATACACGATTGGTGCTATCCTGGATCCGGAACTTGCTGAAAACATAATAGCATCAGGCTCCGCCGATGGCGTGTCCATGTCCCGCGCGCTAATCGCAGACCCGTTCTTTCCGAAAAAAGCCTTGACAGGACGCGAGGATGATATTACCCCGTGCCTGCGCTGCATAAACTGTTCGGTCAGCGACAACCGTGACCGCCACTTCATCTGCAGCGTGAACCCGCTTATCGCACGCGAGGCCCGGCTCGGTTTTGGAGACAACATGGAACCGGCAAAAGTCAAAAAAACTGTTATGATCATCGGCGGTGGTCCGTCAGGGATGCAGGCGGCTATTACGGCTTCTGAGCGCGGCCACGACGTGACGCTCGTTGAGCGG
>JGI24702J35022_10000440_pt1 | contig 25100 bp, 20 predicted proteins | sample TergutTh196P4_FD_35022 | JGI IMG/M metagenome (IMG submission 35022)
TTAGGTATAGAGATAATCATCTTCTGTTTCTACATGATAGAAGAATTCCCCATAGTAATTCGCTTTCCGAACGATTGCTTAGGATTTTTAAACGCAAACAGCATCAAGGACATTCAGGAGTTTCGAAACCCTGGCGTATTTGTGCCAATCTCTTGGCATTGTAGCGTCTTTGCGCTCACAAGGCAATAATCTTTATAGTAGTGTTGCCTCGATATTTAATAAGACAAAATGTGTTGATAACGCTAAAAATTAATATAAAGGTCATTTCTAATATAGCAATCATAGCTTTGATTACTGTAACATACTTATGATTTTCTATATCCATAAACAATTGTTTTTCCGTTTTACATATACCAATTTGAAACTGCCATCTTCATCTAACTCTCCAGCCCAGTTTTAAGCTTGTTTTGTTCCTCGTGGGACAGTAGCTTGGATGGTGGGGTGTGGGGTGGTGGGCGGGTAGTAAAATAGGAACCGGTTCGCGGTTCCTTCATTTTGACTAAGGCGAGGGGTGAATAGTAACAAGTGCGCCTTTGAAATATATTTCCCCACTTTTTGCAATTGTGGAAATGCAGCTTTTTTTGTGGTAAAATCAGGTTACATCGGTGGTAACAATTGGCTTTCATTTTCAATGTTTGATCTCGTGATCGGCTTACGTAGTTAGTTGATGATATGATGATATAAAGCGATCGGCTTGCTCAATCGGTTGATGATATGATGATATAAAGTGATCGGCTTATGTAATTAGCAGATGACATGATGATATAAAGTTTAGGAGGTCTCCATATATGAATGAACGGATCGTTTATTTAGATAACGCCGCGACTACTAGGGTATCAAAAGTGGCGTTTGACGCAATGCTTCCCTACCTCAATGAAGGGTATGGCAACCCTTCCTCTATATATTCTGTCGGTAGGGACGCAAAATCCGCTGTCGAGAACGCGCGAAGCACAGTTGCAAACGCCATTGGCGCGCTACCTGACGAAATATTCTTTACCGGATGCGGAACCGAATCGGACAATTGGGCTATTGCGTCGGCGGCGGAATTAGCAAATGATAAAGGAAAGGGCAAGCATATCATCACCTCCGCGATAGAACACCCAGGTGTTTTAAACACTTTAAAGCACCTTGAAAAATGCGGCTATGAGGTGACGTATCTCGGGGTCGACGGGCAAGGTCATGTTTCGCTTGATGAGTTAAGCGGTTCGATCCGTAAAGATACAGTATTGATAACCATAATGACTGCAAACAACGAGATTGGCACTATCATGCCCATATCGGAAATCGGAAGGATCGCCCGCGAAAGAGGAGTTCCATTTCACACTGACGCGGTGCAGGCAGTTGGTCACATACCCATTGATGTAAGGGGGATGGGGATTGACATGCTGTCATTGTCCGGACATAAAGTTGGCGGGATGAAGGGCGTAGGGGCTTTGTATATCAGAAAAGGCCTGCGTCTTCCTCCTTTACTGCACGGGGGCGCCCAGGAGCGAGGTAGACGCGCCGGGACTGAGAATGTCCCCGGAATTGTGTCACTTGCAGCCGCCTTGGGAGATATGGTCTCACGCTTGCCGATGCAGAGGGTTTCCCTTCTGAGGGACAGACTAATTGAAGGGCTGTTAAAGATACCAAGATCACGCCTGACAGGCGATCCGATCAACAGGCTTCCCGGCATCGCATCTTTTGTCTTTGAATGCATCGAGGGCGAGTCAATACTGCTCCTGCTGGATCAGCACGGGATTTGCGCTTCATCAGGCTCGGCTTGTTCATCGGGATCGCTTGACCCATCCCATGTGCTGCTGGCGATTGGCTTACCTCATGAAATAGCGCACGGCTCATTAAGGCTCTCACTTGGCGACGATAACACGGACGATGATGTGGATTACGTTTTGGAAAAGCTCCCCGGGATTGTAGCAAGACTTCGCAAGATGTCCCCTCTATGGAACGAATAACGTCCCTTCGCGGGTAAAATGCACAGAGTCGCGCCGCGTCACGGATACACAGTATAGCGCCGCGCTATTTTAAAATGGCTTGGCGCCCGGTTCGAGGCGCGTATTATACTGGTTGCGGTTCGAGGCGCGTATGAAATATTTGTTGCAGCACAAAACGCGTATGCTATATTCGTCGCGGTGCAAAGCACGTATGCTGTATTCGTCGCAGCACAAGGCGCGTATGCTATATTCGATGCGGTTCTAGGCGTCTTGTGCATTTCGGTTCTAGGCGTCTTGTGCATTTCGGTTTGAGGCGTCTCATATATATTTGGTTTGAGAGACAAATTGTACTCGTTGCGGTTTGAGTCATGTATTTGGGGTATAATATAGGGAGTGAAAAAATAATATAAATAAGAGATCGGAGATGTTGAATTACATGTATTCTGATAAGGTTTTGGAACATTTTACAAATCCCCGCAATGTTGGCGAACTAGAGGACGCAAATGGCGTTGGACAGGTTGGCAACTCAAAATGCGGCGACATCATGAAAATATATATGAAGATCGAAGATGATGTTGTAAAAGACATTAGCTTTAAGACATTTGGGTGCGGCGCCGCCGTGGCGACTTCATCTATGGCCACTGAGATGGTAAAAGGAAAATCAATTCATGAAGCGCTCAATTTAACAAATAAGGCTGTCGCAGAAGCTCTGGACGGCTTGCCCTCTATAAAGATGCACTGTTCTGTACTGGCAGAGCAAGGAATCAAGGCGGCAGTCAAGGATTATTATGAGAGACAAGGGATTGACCCTAAACCTATTATTGGCTGTGATCTCAAATGTGAAGAGTGCTAAAAGGGTATTTTATTCGCAAACTCAGATGTAATGAATCTTTTTTACCCCTTAAACTACAGCGGCTAAAGCTCATAGGGTTCTATGGAGCGAGCTATTTGCGCGCTCCTTGTTGAGTTTTCATCATCTCTCAGATACCCAATCATATGTCACGTCGTAAAGTGTTACTCCCGTAACTTGATTATCTTTAAGCATCCTGATGAAATCAACGACGTCTTCCTTGACAGGACAAATGTCTCTTATCTCATATGCACGGGCTTGCATCCTGTCAAAAGCCATGTTTGACGTCCAACCAGACGTCTTATCAGAAACTAAACCGGGAGTCCGACCAGGCGTCTTGCCAGAAGTTAGACCAGGCGTCAAGCCAGAAGCCATACTGGGAGTCCGACCAGGCGTCTTGCCAGAAGTCATACTGGGAGTCCGACCAGGCGTCTTGCCAGAAGTTATGTTTGGTGTCCAGCCAGACATCTTGCCAGAGGCCAAACCAGGAGTCCGACCAGTCAACCGGTAAGGCGCTTGGCGCAAATCAGAGCGCCTCTCTTCGATCCTAACTCCATATGTGTAATCAAAGCCGCTATCTTTACATAAATCAGACTTCTGGGATAATAGAAAATAAGAGAAGAGTTCGCCCACCGCCACTTGTTCCACTAACACATTGTCCGCTGTCATGCGTTCTGCTGTCACGCGTTCTGCTGTCACTCGTTCCTCCGTTGCCCTAACCACTCCTGTGGCGCCAACTGTTACGCCGCCCACTGCTGTGCTGCCCGCCTTGAAATTAACGCCGAATAAAAGTTTTTGAGTATTCATTTTGCCCTCCAAATTCTTTCAGGATATGGCAAAATTATATATTGGGCGAGACATCAATTCCAGATATATTAATTGTTATATTTAACGCCTGTCTCATCTGAGGTTGCCCAGATCATACGGCGTTTCCTGATATACGTAGTAATTCAGCCAATTTGAGTAAAGCAGATTTGAATGTCCCCTCCACAACACAACAGGAGGCCTTTCAGGGTCATCGCGCTCAAAGTAATTCTTTGGGATGGCTGTATCGAGTCCCTTCTCCTTGTCGCGGAAGTACTCAACAGATAGCGTCAACGGATCGTATTCTGAGTGGCCGGTTACAAAAATCTGCCTGCCGTCTTTAGATGCGGCAATATAGAGCCCGGCTTCATCCGACGTTGACAAAACTTCAAGTTCAGGTTCTCTTTCGATGTCCTCTGCATATACGCATGTATATCTTGAATGCGGCACATAAAACAAGTCGTCAAACCCGCGCAGCAACTTCACATGCTTCTTTGTACACGTGTGCGGGAACACTCCGAACAGCTTTTCCCCCAACTCATGTTTTTGAATGCCGTAATGATGGTAGAGGCCGGCTTGCGCTCCCCAACAGATATGGAACGTCGAATAAACACTCCTTCGGCTCCACTCCATTATTCTTTCGAGTTCTTCCCAATACGCGACTTCATGGAAATCCATCAACTCGACTGGGGCGCCAGTAATAATGAGGCCGTCGAATCTCTGGTCTTTAATCTCGTCAAAGTGATTATAGAATCTTAATAAGTGCTCTTCGGAGATATGTTTTGATTTATATGTCGCAGGATGCAGCAACACCACGTCTACCTGTATGGGCGAGTTCCCAATCAGCCTTAAAATCTGAGTTTCGGTGGCAACTTTCGTGGGCATCAGGTTCAGAAGCGCAATCCTGAGCGGCCTTATATCCTGCGAAAAGGCTCTTTGCTCGGTCATAACAAAAATATTCTCATTCACCAACGTCTCTTTTGCGGGTAAATCATTTGGAATTTTAATCGGCATTACGCGTATTCCTTTCTAATCTGTTTCATCTCTACATTCATCCATTTCATCTATTTCATCTCTATATTCATCTATTATTTTACATCCAGTTCATCTATTTCATCCATTTCAACTCTATATTCATCTATTTCATCTATTTCATCTATTTCAATTCTATATTCATCTATTACTGTGCTTATTCTTTTCTCGACAGCGCTTCTTCCAGCGCCGTCTTCATATCCTCTTTCTCCGTTGAAGCGAAGTGGATTCTTCGCCTTTTGTCAATGTCTTTTAGCGGGTCGGGAATGATCACGCCGCTCACGCTCTCCAACTTATTCAAGCACTCTATCTCATCGTCGGGGATGCGTCCCTCGCCCTCTATCGACTCCAACACATCCCTGGCAAATTTGTACGGGCTCGCGGTAGATACGATTATGGCAGGAGCGCCGTCACCGGTCGAAGTTTTATAATCACAATACACTTTCATACCGACCGCAGTATGCGTATCCATCAAGTAATTACATCCTGAAAACACTTCCCTGATAATCTCCGACGTCTCCTCCTCCGTGGCGAATCCTCCCCAGAAAATCTCCCGAACCCTCTTTTTGCCTCTCTCTCCGACATCATAGGCGCCTTGTTCAGAAAGGCATTGCATCCACTGTCTAACAAGCGGAGCGTCCCTGTCTGCAATTTCAAAAAGCAGTCTTTCCAGATTGCTTGAAATCAATATGTCCATTGAGGGCGACATCGTTGTGACAAACTCCCTGCGCCTGTCATACACGCCGGTATTTATGAAGTCTGTCAAAACCTTGTTCGAATTAGACGCGCATACCAGCTTCTTCACGGGAAGCCCCATTTTATACGCGTACCATCCTGCAAGTATATTTCCAAAATTGCCGGTCGGGACGGTAAACGTAACTTTTTCCCCTGGTGTAATAACACCTTTTAGAATCAACTGCGCGTATGCACGAAAATAGTAGGCAATTTGCGGCGCAAGCCTGCCCCAGTTGATGGAATTGGCTGAAGACAGCTTCATGCCGGAGCGCAACAGGTCGCTCTGAAATTCGGCGTCCCGAAATATTATCTTGACACCTGTTTGAGCGTCGTCAAAATTCCCCTTGACGGCGATAACCGCGACATTGCCTCCCCGCTGTGAGACCATCTGGAGCTTTTGCACCTCGCTCACGCCGTTTTCCGGATAAAACACTACTATCCTCGTCCCGGGCACGTCTTTAAACCCTTCCAGGGCCGCTTTCCCGGTATCTCCCGACGTCGCTACAAGTATAACTGTCTCGCCGCAGTCGCCTGAAGCGGCGGATGCCATTACTAAAAGACGCGGCAGTAACTGCAGCGCCAAATCCTTAAACGCGCATGTCGGCCCGTGAAACAGTTCCAGAACGTATATAGGGTCGGCGCCAACGTATCCTCCCGTCTTAAAGCCAAAGCCGGAACTGCGTATTTCTCTGACAGGCGCAATATCCGAATCATCAAAATTTTCCGCACAGTATGCAAGACTGGCGGCCTCCCTTAATTCATTCTCTGAAAAATCAGTTAGAAACAAAGACAGTATGGACAATGCAGTTTCACTATACGTTTTATGGGCGAGTGACTCGACATACTCCAACGAAACTTCAGGTATCAACTCCGGTACATATAACCCTCCATCCGGAGCGAGGCCCTTCATAATAGCTTCTTTTGATTTTACAGGTTTTGACTTTCCCCTTGTACTAATATAATCCATACGCAATCACCTTTCTCCAATCTGTCAGTTGAATATACCCCCGTGTACGACCCGCGCCATAGTTTATAATTATGCCACACTAATCAATCTTTGTGAACCCTCAAATTAGCTCAAAGTGGTTGTGGTGGTTATGGCCGGTTGTTTGATATGCAGTTATTAACATTAAAACGGGAGTATCTGTGTATTTATAGTATAATGGTTTTATGCTTTAGCAGATATTCAAGTTACGGAGGGGTGGAGGGATAAAGGGATAAAGGGATGAAGGGATGAAGGGATGGAAGGAGCGTGCGGAAATGGAATTCTTTGAAAAGCAGATTGAGACAAGCACTGTATATAAAGGTTTGATCATCAATGTCAAACTCGACGTTGCCGAGATACAAAACGGCAAAAGAGTTAAGCGGGAAATTGTTGTCCATCCCGGCGGCGTCGGAATTGTACCTTTGACGGACGATAATAAAGTGCTAATGGTCCGTCAATACAGGTATCCGGTCGGAGAGGAAATCCTGGAGATACCGGCTGGAAAACTTGACGAAGGCGAGGACCCGTTAACGTGCGCAATCCGGGAGCTGTCCGAGGAAACAGGCTGCACGGCAGGAAAATATATTGATTTGGGCGTTATCTATCCGTCTCCGGGAATTTGCAGAGAGAATTTGTATATATATCTCGCGCTGGACCTGCAATACAGTGAAATGAGCCTGGACGAGGATGAGTTCTTAAGTGTGGAACAGGTCGGCGTCGACGACTTGATAGATAGAATTATGGCAAATAAGCTGCCTGACGCAAAATCAATTATAGGAATAATGAAAACTAAAAGATACCTGGAAATGAACAGATAGCCTTAATTAAAGCGAGATTGCGAAAAAGCCCGTAGGCGAGACGTCTGATATAGAGGGGTGGGTATGTTATGTGGTTTGACCGTAGTATGCGTTAGCGCCGTGTTTTCGCAGATAATGCTTGTCCAGAAGCCCTCTTTGCATAGGGGGGATTTTTGCATCAAGCAGAAGGCCGTTATACGCCATAAACGCTACTTCCTCGAGAACGACGGCGTTTTCCACCGCCCTGGCCGCATTCTTTCCCCAGGTAAAAGCTCCGTGTCTGTAGACAAGTACAGCAGGAACGCTGTCCGGGTCGATGGCGCCGAATCGCTCAATGATAACCTTACCAGTTTCCTTTTCATAATCGCCAAAAATCTCGGCGTCAGTCATCTTGCGCGTGCATGGGACATCGCCGTAAAAGTAATCTGCATGCGTTGTGCCAAGAGCGGGTATGTCGCGCCCCGCCTGAGCAAAGATTGTCGCCCAGCGGCTGTGCGTGTGCACTACCCCTCCAAGGTTAGGGAAAGCTTTATACAATTCCAGGTGTGTGCGTAAATCGGATGAGGGGTTCATTTCCCCTTCAACGCGATTACCGTTGAGGTCAACAATCACTATGTCGTTTGCGCTCATGACGTCGTAATCCACGCCCGACGGTTTGATAGCGACTAAACCGCATGTGCGGTCTATTTCACTAACGTTCCCCCACGTCAAGGTTACAAGCCCGTATTTGGGCAGCGACAGATTTGCCTGCAAGACGCGCGCTTTTATGGATTCTAACATATTCTGGCCTCCATCTAGACTCTAACTAGCCTCTAACTAGCCTCCAACAATTCTCCATCTAGCCCTCAAATAGCCTCCAACTAGTCTCCAATTAGTTTCCAACTAGCCTCTAATTAGTTTCCAATTAGTTTCCAATTAGCCTACAACTAACCTCCAACTAGCCTCCAACAATTCTCCCAACTAGTCTCCAAAACGAAGGTTTGCAACCGCGGCGCGTTCTATATCGAGGCATGACGTATAGTTGTGCAGAAAAGCCCTGAAACCTTCAACATCATCGCGGTCCGGCTTAACCAGCACTCTTTTGCCCTTAGAAAATACACCGTCAAGGAACTGCTCAAACGAGCGCGTCCCTGTTTCCTTTTCCTTATATGCCGCAGCTATAACTTCCGCCCTGTATGCCGCTAATAACGCAATCCCCCAGGCGCCGCCTTCTGCGGACGATTCCTGCACGGCAACCGGCACATTCAGCGCGGCTGCCATCAGCCGCTGCCCAACGCCCGGTGTTTTGAACAGACCGCCGTGTCCCTGCAATAAGTCCAATTTTACCTGTTCCTGAACGGTTAGGATGTCCATTCCGAGACTCAGCGTAGCAAGCGAAGAGTACAGCAGCGCGCGCATAAAGTCGGAAAGGTTCATTCGACTATCCGGGAGACGCGTGAACAGTGGACGTCCATCATCAAGCCCGGTAATGGGCTCGCCGGAGTAATAATTAAAACTCATCAGTCCTCCGCCGTCCGGTCTGCCTTCCAACGCCGCCGCATATAACTTGTTATACAGTTCGGATTTGTTGAAAGCGGCTCCCATTAGTTCAGCGCCTTCGCCGAAGAGTTTGATCCACGCGTCCAGATCGGATGTACATGAATTGCAATGAACCATTGCGACAGGCAGCCCTGTTGGGGTCGTCACCATGTCTATCTCTGTATGAAGCTTCGACAGCGCATTATCCAGAACTATCATAGCAAACACTGATGTGCCGGCGGAAACATTGCCCGTGTGCGCGGCAACGCTATTTGTGGCTACCATTCCCGTCCCGGCGTCGCCTTCCGGCGGGCACATGGGCGCCCCGGGCTGCAACACCCCGCTCGGATCAAGTACCTTGGCGCCGGCGGCGGTCAGCGTCCCGGCATCCCCTCCTGCCGTTGCCACGGCTGGCATTAACTTAATAATGTCAATCCCCGTCAACTTTTCAAAACTCCTGGCCATCTCCGCGTCAAAGTCATTTACCCGGCTGTCAATAGGGAACATGCCGGAGGCGTCGCCTACGCCTAAAACATATTTGCCAGACAGTTTCCAGTGAATGTAACCCGCCAATGTTGTCAGGCGTTTTATATCTTTTAAATGCGCTTCATCGTTTAAAATGGCCTGGTAAAGATGTGCAATACTCCACCTCTGCGGGATATTAAAGCCGAATCTCTCGGTAAGGAGGGCGGCGGCGCGCTCTGTGGTAGTATTGCGCCATGTGCGAAATGGCGTTAGCAGGTCGTCTGCTTCGCCAAACGCCAAATAGCCGTGCATCATGGCCGAAAAACCCAATCCATCAAGGTTTGTCAGGGGCTCGCCGTATTTGCCCAAGTAATCCGTCGCGAGTTTAGCGTATACATCACGCACCCCCGCCCAAACATCGTCAAGGCTGTATGTCCAATACCCGTCTTCGAGCTTATTTTCCCAATCATGCGCCCCGGAAGCTACCGGCGTGTTTGATTCATCTATCAAAACCGCCTTTATCCGGGTCGATCCCAATTCAATTCCAAGGTACTTCTTCATAGAAATTTTCACCTTCCCCTCAATATACCCGCCGCTGTTTGTTCGCTGCCGTCATGTTCGCCACTGTCCTGTTCACAGAAATTTTCACTTTCCCCACAGTACAACCCGCCGCTGTTTATTCGTTGCCGTCATGTTCACAGAAATCTTCACCTTCCCCACAAAAGTTCGTTTATCGCCAACTCACGGGGAAACTCATGTATATCTGTGTCCTTTGAAATATGAACACACTCTATCCCCTTGATAGCAGCCCATTCCGCCAAATCCTCCGCTGCCACATTGTACGAAAACACTGTGTGGTGTGCGCCGCCCGCGAGTATCCACGCCTCACAACCGCTGAAAAAGTCGGGCTGAGGTTTCCATAGCACGCGCGCCACCGGTAATTTTGGCATGTCGTGTGGAATGTCTATCGCTTGAACATCCTGGACAATCAACCGCATTCGCCCGCCCATGTCAATCAGGGAAGCGCAGATTGCGCTTCCGGCGCGCCCGTCAAAAACTAACCGCGCCGGAGGATTCTTTCCGCCTATGCCCAATGGGTGGACTTCAACTTTTGGCTTGCCCCACGCCACAGTCGGACAAATTTCCAGCATATGCGCCCCCATAATACATTCCCGGCCGGGTTCCATGTGATATGTGTAATCCTCCATCAACGTCGTGCCCTTATTGCCCGCCAGCAGTTTCATTGTGCGCAGCATTGCGGAAACTTTCCAGTCGCCCTCAGGGCCAAAACCGAACCCCTGTTCCATCAAATGCTGCACTGCCAGCCCCGGCAACTGCTCTAGCCCGTACAAATCTTCAAATGTATTGGTAAACGCTGTGCAGCCATATTTATCCAGTAGGGCGTGTAGCGCCACTTCCAACTTTGCCTGATATCGGACGCTGTCCAGTTCTGTAGTGTTCATTGCATATTCCTCAACATACCCGAGCATCAACTCGTCGGTTTGCGCCTCAGTGACAGCGCAAAGCTCTTCAACAAGTTCTCCGACGCCATGATAGGCTACCTGCCAGCCAAACTTGATCTGCGCTTCTACCTTGTCGCCCTCTGTCACAGCCACATCGCGCATGTTGTCGCCCAGCCGCAAGACTTTTAAATCTTTCCCCTGTACCGCGACAGACGCTACACGCATCCACGAGTCAATTTTATTAACGACCGACTCATCCCTGTAGTATCCCACGACCACCTTGCGGCGCACCCCCATTCGCGTAAAGATAAACCCGTGTTCCCGGTCGCCGTGCGCTGACTGATTTGTGTTCATAAAGTCCATGTCGATGCTTTCCCACGGGATTTGTTGATTAAACTGAGTGTGAAGGTGTAGAACCGGTTTTGTAAGAATTTTCAGGCCATTGATCCACATCTTTGACGGTGAAAATGTATGCATCCAGGTAATAACGCCCGCGCAATCCGGGTCCGCCGAAGCATCGCTCATAACGGCGAATATCTCGTCCGGAGTTGTTACGACGGGTTTTGACAACAAAGGGCAGGGGAGTTTGACCGACAGGTACTCAGCCATTTCACGTGAATGCGCCGCTACTTCCTTTAGCGTTTCCTCTCCGTACAGATGCTGACTGCCCGTGATAAAATAAAAGGTACTCATGCTATTACCGCCTCTCATTTCATTTTTTTATTTTTCAAATGCGTTTAATTCGCTTAATGTGTTTGATGCGTATGATGCGGTTGATGCGGTTGATGCGTATGATGCGGTTGATACGTATGATGCGTCTAATGTGTTTACTGTGTATGATGCGTTTACTGCGCTTAATGTGTTTACTGCGTTTTCTGCGTTTAATGTGTATGACGCGTTTACTGCGTTTGAATTCTGGCAGTTTTTATCGTAGCCAGATTATCACATTCTCTCAGAGATGACAAGAAAGACAATTGACACTTTCTTGCGACCCTGCAACCTTTCTTGCGGCCTTCCTTGCGGCCTTTCTTGCAAAGGTCATATGACATTTTCTTATAACAATTGGCAATTTCTTAACAATTTCCAACAATTTCAACAATTTCTTGTGAAGGACAATAGGCAATTTCTCATGCAATTTTTTTTGACTTGTGATAAAATAACCCCGTTGGTAAAAATCCGCCCGTAGCGGAACAGGGTAGCTCAACCCGCCTTGGCTTCTGCGTGGCAGATAATAGGGAGGGGAATTAACATGAATGATATTCTAAAGGCCATTGCAGAACGCAATTCATGCCGTGATTTTGCGGATACGCCGCTGACTGAAGAGCAGCTAAGCACCCTGGTCGATGCGGCGTTGGCCGCGCCAAGCGCCAGGAATCTTCAGCCCTGGCATGTCATTGTCATTACTGATAAAGCGCTCATTGATGAAATGGACGCCGATGGTATGAAAGTCCTGGCTGCTCAGGAAGATAAGTCTTCCTTTGAACAGTTCACGGCGCGGGGAGGTAAACTTTTTTACAATGCGCCATGTATGTTTGTGGTAGTGTCAGACGGATCAACTTATGCCGCGATCGATAGCGGAATCCTTTGCCAAAACGTCGTCCTCGCCGCCCACTCGCTGGGGCTTGGCAGCGTAATCTGTGGGATGGCGCGTATACCACTGGGCAGTTCGCGAGGCGCCGAGTTTAAGAAGCGACTGAGATTTCCTGACGGTTATGACTATACTATGGCTGTTCTTGTTGGGACGGCGAACAGTGGCAAGGAACCGCATGAGCATGACATGGGGAAAATCACCTACATAAAATAAAACCGGACAGGGCAGGGCAGTGCAGGGCAGTGCAGGGCAGGATAGGGAGGAACAGGAAGAGGCGTGTCAGGAATGGACAGAATAGGACGGGACAGGAATGAGCATAATTATGAATAATATTAAACGGGGCTCTCGCTCAGAAGACTTTTATGATAAACCTTATGAGGAATGTGGATTATTTGGAATATACGACCCAAAAGGCGATGTTGCGCACACGACGTACCTGGGGTTATACGCGCTACAGCACAGGGGACAGGAGAGCTGTGGCATAGCCGTCAACAAAGACAGGGAAATAAAATATCACAGGTCGATGGGACTCGTTAACGAGACCTTTGACGAGGAATCACTCGGCAGGCTCGAAGGTAATATGGCGGTAGGCCATGTAAGATATTCGGCGACGTCGGCAAGGGATCCGGAGAATACGCAACCTCTTGTCCTAAAATATATTAAGGGGACTCTTGCGATTGTCCACAACGGAAGCATAACAAACAGGAATGCTCTTACTGCGGAATTTGAGCGTAGCGGAGCAATATTTCAGACGACTTCAGACACTGAAACGATTGCTTATGCCATCGCTCGTGAGCGTATAGACAGTAGTTCGGTTGACGAAGCGGTTCAAAGGGCAATGAATATTTTGAGAGGGGCGTACTCCGTTATTCTAATAAGCCCGTCGAAGCTAATTGCATTTCGGGATAGATGGGGATTTCGACCGCTGTGCATGGGGTACGCCGGAGACAGTGTCGTTTTCGCCTCGGAGAGCTGTGCTCTTGACTCCGTTGGCGCCACGTTTGAGAGGGATATTGAGCCGGGAGAGATCGTTGTTGTTGAGAACGGAAACGTGAAAAGTATAAGGGACAATTCCGAACGCAATCCCGGAAGCATTTGCATTTTTGAATACATATATTTTGCGCGCCCTGACAGTGTGATACACGGGCAGGGAGTTTATGAATCCAGAAAAGCCGCCGGCAGATTTCTCGCGACGGTATCCCCCGTTGACGCGGATATTGTTATCGGGGTGCCCGATTCAGGCCTCGGAGCGGCCATGGGATATTCGGAACAATCAGGGATCCCCTATGCCGAGGGATTTGTCAAAAACAGATACGTGGGCAGGGCGTTTATCAGTCCGGGAAAAGATAGAAGGGAAACCGCGGTCAGAATCAAGCTCAACCCTTTAAAGAGCAATGTAGACGGAAAGAGAATTGTAATGGTTGACGATTCAATCGTCAGGGGTACAACCAGCGCGAGAATAGTTAAACGGTTGCGGGAAGCCGGCGCAAAAGAGGTCCACGTCAGGATATCGTCGCCGCCTTTTCTCTGGCAGTGTTATTTCGGGACGGATATTCCTACCAGGAAAGAACTGCTTGCATGCGACAACTCTATAAGTGAAATGCAAAAACTCATTGGAGCAGATAGCCTGGCGTTCCTGAGCGTCGACAGCCTGAAAGAGATCACAAAGGACGCTGACTGCGGTTTTTGTGACGCGTGTTTTACGGGCATTTATCCAATTGCGCTGCCGGAGAATGGGGATTAACCCAGTGGAACGAGGTACAGTCCAAGGATAATGGTGATTGGTTGTGGGTTAGCCTAATGATAACTGGGATTGGCAGTAGAGTTAACCCAAGAAAATGGCGATTAGCCGTGGATTAGCCCAAGAAAACGGGGATTAGCCCAGGTACGCCTTTTTTATTGCTTCATTTGAGAGGAGTTCTTTGCCGGCGCCCTTCATTGTAAGATTACCGGTCTCCAGAACATATGCGGTATCCGCGATTTGCAGCGCCATGTTTGCATTCTGCTCAATGAGCAGGATTGTTACATCACGGCGGTTTATTTCTTTTATTATATCAAAAATCCCTTTGACGATCATCGGCGCCAGTCCAAGAGACGGCTCATCCATCATCAACAGCTTCGGGCGGCTCATCAGAGCCCGTCCGACAGCCAGCATTTGCTGTTCCCCGCCGGACAACGTGCCGCCCTCTTGCCAGGCCCTCTCCCTCAACTGCGGAAACAGTTCATACACCCACTCCAGATCCGCCTGTAATTTATCTTTGCGCAGGTACGCGCCAATTTTCAGGTTTTCCAGCACGGTTAAATCCGGAAAAATCCGGCGCCCCTCCGGAACCAGGGTGATTCCTTTAGACACTATGCGGTCAGGCGGGAGAGCTGTAATGTCCTCCGAATCATAGTAGATTTTCCCGGACGCAGGCTTAACCAATCCTGCAATGGCGCGTAGCGTAGTGGATTTGCCCGCTCCGTTCGCTCCAATAAGGGTGACGATCTCCCCGTCAGGTACTTCAAACGAGACGCCCTTTACGGCATTTATACCGCCGTAATTTATCCGCAAATCATCAATCTTCAGCATCTGCCAACCTTTCCTCTTCCGCAGCCGCCTGCCTTTCCTCCTCCGCAGCCGCCTGCCTTTCCTCCTCCGCAGCCGCCTGCCTTTTCTCTTCCGCAGCCGCCTGCCTTTTCTCTTCCGCAGCCGCCTGCCTTTTCTCTTCCGCAGCCGCCTGCCTTTCCTCTTCAGTATGTTCCAACCTTTATTCTTCCGTAGGTTCCAACCTTTCTTCTTCCGTAGGTTCCAACCTTTCTTCTTTTTCCGCAGCTCCCAGATACGCTTCTATGACTCTCGGGTCATTCTGAACCTCCTCAGGCGTCCCATGGGAGATCAACCTGCCAAAATCCAATACATAAATCCTTTCGGATATTTGCATTACCAGGCCCATGTGATGCTCGATCATAAGTATCGTCAGGTTGTATCCCTCTCGTATTTGCCTGATAAAGTCCGCAAGTTCCTGAGTTTCTTGAGGATTCATCCCGGCTGCGGGTTCGTCCAGCAGCAGAAGGACTGGTTCGGTGGCTAAAGCCCTGGCGATTTCAAGCCGACGCTGCAGCCCGTACGGGAGGCTTGAGGCAATGTCGTCCCTGAGATGAGCGAGGTTCTGCTCCTCCAAGAGCGCCATAGACTCCTCTCGCATACGTTTCTCCTCTTTTGCATTCAGGCGGAAGGTCGCTGATAAGACGTTCTGTTTAGCACGCATATGCTTGGCAATCAGGACATTTTCAAAAACTGTGAGGGCTTTAAACAAACGGATGTTTTGAAAGGTGCGCGCGACGCCACGTCTAGTAATCTGATCGGGGGTGTGGCTAATCACATGTGTATAGACGCCATTGTTATCCCCTTTGTAGAGAGATTTCATTTTACCCTGAGGGTAATTCTCCACAATTATTTCCCCATTTAGGGCAACCCGACCGTTCGTGGGCTCATAGACGCCCGTAATACAGTTGAATGCGGTAGTTTTCCCGGCGCCATTCGGGCCGATGAGGGCGACTATTTCGTCTTTATTCACCTGAATCGACAGATTGTTCACTGCAACAACACCGCCAAACTGCATAGTAATATCGTCTAAGCGAAGAACATTCTCCGTCGCCCCGTTAGAAGCGCGATTATAAGCCGACGCTTTTGCCGGCGATTTATATGTCGCTTTTGCCGGCGCTTTTGCCGGCGATTTATATGTCGCTTTTGCCGCCGGTTTAGCCGGCGATTTATATGTCGCTTTTGCCGCCGGTTTAGCCGACGATTTATATGTCGCTTTTGCCGCCGGTTTAGCCAGCGCTTTTGCTACCGTTTTAGCTTCCGTTTTAGCCGTCGCTTTTGCCGCCTTTATATTATACATAACATCACCATCGAATCACGACCTCGACTCCCTTAGCGATCCTTTTACGCGTTCCCATCGGCGCTTAATTACAAAGGGTAGCTCTTTATCCCCCATCATGCCCCTGCGGAAAAACAGAACCACGCTCATAATAATAATCGAAAATACAACAAGCCTGAACCCGTTCCTGAAAATCTGGGGCGCGTTAATTCCAAGGAAAGATCCGGTGTCAAGCCCACGCAACCACCATTCCGACGCGGCAATGAAGAGCATCGTGCCAATGCAGCTGCCGGAGATGGAACCTATGCCGCCTAACACCACAATAAGGAGAATCTCATAGGTCATAGCCGCCTTAAAGTTGTTCGCCTGGACCGTGCCGGCGAACATTGCCAGCAGGGCGCCGCCCACACCCGCAAAAAACGAGCTGACGCAGAAAGACAGTTGTTTATGTTTGTAAAGGTTTATCCCCATAGCCTCTGCGGCTACCTCGTCCTCGCGGATAGCCTTGAAAGCCCTTCCGTATGAGGAATTGACAAGCAGGACAATTATGCCAATAGACGCCGCTGATATCACCATCGGGAAAAGGGTGGTCAATTGAAGGCTAACGCCGCCCATTTGTAATTCGAAGGCGTTGAGCCGGACATAGCTCCTGAGCGGATTTGAACCGTTTGTGATAGGTCCCAGTCCACCCCATTGAAAAATCGCACGAATTATCTCGGCAAAACCCAACGTGGCAATCGCCAGATAATCGCTCTTTAGCCTAAGAACAGGAAGGCCAATAAGGAAAGCCATCAGCGCCGCAGCCATGCCTGCTATAATTATCGCGATAATTACGCCAAGCAGCGTCCCGAATCCACCCAGCACATTTTCAAGAACCTCGGGAAATGAAAAGTATATAGCGGGATCGTAGTATTTGTAAACATCTATGCGTTCAACCGCGGGAATTGTGAAGATGGCATAAGTGTAAGCCCCGATGAGCATGAACCCCGCTTGACCGAGAGAAAACAAGCCGGTAAACCCATTTAGCAAATTCATGGAAACCGCCACCAGCGCATATATCGAACCTTTCTTTAACACGGTGAGAAGCATCGCCATTGGGGAAGCAACGCTAATGACTTGCTCAAGTATTATAGTCAAAATGAACAAGGCTACCAAAAAAGCGGCGGTAACAAGACCGCTTCCACTGTCGTTATTTTTCATGCTTCCGTTACTGTTTTCATTACTGCTTTCGTTATCGCTTTCGTTACTGCTTTTATTACTGCCTTTGCTCACGTCGTCGTTTTTGATTCCGCTCTTTATTTCAGTTTTGATTTTGCTATTGTTTTCGTTACCTCTTTTGCTCATGCCGCCGCTTTTAATTCCGCTCTTTATTCCAGTTTTGATTTTGCTATTGTTTTCGTTACCGCTTTTGCTCATGCCGCCGCTTTTAATTCCGCTCTTTATTCCAGTTTTGATTTCGTTTTCGCCCTCTTTTTTTATCTTCACTATACTCTTACCTCCTAAACCTTCTGCGCGGCTTTTTCGCCGAACAACCCGGTTGGTTTAAGCACCAGGATCAAAACCAGAAGTACGAAAGTAAAGGCGTCTGAGAAAGTAGCTAACTCCAATGGGCTCTTGAGCACGCCATACTGCATCAGGATAATGTCAAGGCCTTTAATAACGCTCTCGCAGACACCTATAATGAACCCCCCGAGCACCGCTCCCGGAATAGACCCAATGCCGCCAAACACCGCAGCCACAAAGGCTTTAAGGCCCGGCATCGCGCCAGCCGCCGGAACAACTCCGGGGTAGTTTGAGAAAAAGAGCATAGAACCCACCGCGGCTAGAAACGCCCCGATAAGAAATGTAACTGAAATAACAGCGTTATTCCTGATGCCCATAAGCTGGGCAGTCTCGAGGTCCTTTGCCACAGCTCGCATAGCCATGCCAATTTTTGTGTGGTTTATAAGCATGGCAAGCGCAAAAACCAAAACAACTGTCAGTATCGGCGTAATAATAGTAACGCGTTTTGTTGTCGCGCCGAAAATCGTAATAGAGTCTGAAATCCAAGGTATTGACGGATAATTCTTGTTGAGCCCTCCCGTAATGTAAAGCGCCAAATTTTGGAGTAAATAACTCACGCCTATTGCGGAGATCATAACGGACATACGGGGCGCCGAGCGCAATGGCCTGTAGGCGACGCGCTCAATTGTGAAAACCAGCGCAACCGTGATAATTATAACCGCAGGAATGGCTAAATAAAGTGGCAAGCTTGCTGCAAGGTACACCATTATCAAGCCTGCCACCATAAATACGTCGCCATGAGCAAAGTTGATCAGACGCAAAATACCGTACACCATAGTGTAACCAATCGAAATGAGAGCGTATTGCCCTCCGACCGATATACCTGCCAGAAGATATGGCATGATGTCACGTAATAGGTTCAAATGTTCCTCCCCCGGCGTCATCCTGAATTCGTTTCAAGCTTACCGGCGTCCGCTCGAATCCATTTACACTTACCGGTATCCGCTTGAATTCGTTTCAAGCCTACAGGCGTCCGCATGAATTTGTATCAAGCTTACCGGCGTCAGCTTGAGTTCATTTCACACTTACCGGCTTCTGCAAGAACTCGCTTCAAACTCACAGGCGTCCGCATGAATTTGTATCAAGCTTACCGGCGTCCGCTTGAATCCGTTTCACACCTACCGGCGTCCGCTTGAATCCGTTTCACACCTACCGGCGTCCGCTTGAATCCGTTAACACTTATTAGACGCCTTGCTGTTTCACGAATGTCCAAATCCCCGAGTTGTCCGTCTTTTTTATGAAAGCGACGTCGCGCTTTGCGTCGCCAATCTCGTCAAATTCTATAAGCCCCGTCACGCCTGTGTATGTCGTCTTAGGCGTAGCAGAAAGAATAGCCGCCCGGTCAGTCGAACCCGCGGCGCCAATGATCTCCAGCGCCATATAGTAGGCGTCGTAGCCTAACGCAGTTACGGCGGCGATGTTATCGTTGCCGCCATTATTTGTCATTGCCTGGGAATCGCCATTTATCCACTCCTTGATGCCTTTATCAAAATCCGGGGCGCCGCCCTCTTGATAGAAGGTGGTCACAAATATGTTGACATTCTTACCCTCCGCTGCGCCTGTGACAACATTGGAATCCCATGTGTCGCCCGCCAGAATAGGCAATCCAAGGTTCTGAGTGTTAGCCTGGTCTATTATCAGGGCGGCGGCTTCAGTCGAGACAGGTGAAAAGAACACGTCTACGCCGGACGTCTTAGCATTTGCCACATAAGTACTATAATCGGACGTGCCGTCAGGAAACGTTTCATATATACAGTTTCCCTCCCCAAAAGCCTGCATAAAATAGTTACAGAGGCCAACTGAATAGTCGTCGCCCTGTTTCGCAAGTACATAGGCTTTCGACGCATTAAACTCGTCCTTAGCAAAGTTAGCTAAAACCGTTCCTTGAAACGGATCGAGGAAGCATATGCGGAAATAATGCGAATTGCCCTGTGTAACGCCAGGGTTAGTGCAACTAACGCCTATTGCCGTCAAGCCTGCGTCTTCAAATACAGACGAGGCCGCCATACTGACGCCGGAGCCATATGAACCCAGTACTAACGCAACGCCTCCTGACACCAGCGTCTGCGCCGCGGAAGGCGCGTTAGCGTTGGATGACTGGTTGTCAGCAATCTGAAGTTCTACGCGATACGTCTTGCCTCCAATTTCAACTGTTGAGGTTTCGTGATTCGCAAACTGCATGCCAAGTATTTCCTGCTTTCCACCGGCGCCATTATCACCGGATTGTGGCTCAAATACGCCGATTTTAACCACAGGTTGATTGCTCCCGCTTCCGCCACATCCGGCGAGCATTGACACAACCATAACGCATGATAGGATCAGTATCAGTCTTTTTTTCATGCTTTGTTTCCTCCCTATTTATCTTTTTGGTTTTGTCTTATTGGTTTTAACCGTTTTTAAGCTTATACCTTTTGATTGAGCACAACTAAACTGGTTTAATTTTATTTAATTCATTTCTTTGGCTCAGACATGAACTATGTAGAAAAACATCGGCGTCTACTTCAATAGCGGATTCATTATAACAACTTGTCCGGAAAAATGCAACAAAAAAGCCCGCTCCAGGCGCAGGCTTTCTGATCCGCTCCGGGTGCAGGCTTTTTACTTTTCCCCTGGTATTAAACGAGCTGCTTTCTCTCATGGAAAACCCCGCTCCGGGTGCAGGCTTTTTACTTTTCACCTGGTATTAAACGAGCTGCTTTCTCTCATGGAAAACCCCGCTCCGGGTGCAGGCTTTTCACTTTTCACTTTTCACATTTCACTTGATATTTAACGAGCTACTTGCCCTTTGACAGGAACGGGGCTATCGATGAAGCGAAACCGCTGATACACATTGTCTGAAGCAATATCTTTCCAGGGCCCGTTACAACAGTATTAAAGAGTCCTTCGCCTCCAAACATCACGTTCTTGAATCCTTTTATCTGCTGAATATCAATTGAACACGTTTCATCCATCACTGCGAGGTACCCGGTATCTATAACCATACTTTGACCTGGAGCAAGCTCATATTCGACTGCATACCCGTCGATTTCAACAAATACCATTCCGTTGCCGGACAACTTCTGCATGATGAAGCCCTCACCGCCAAAGAATCCTGCGCCAAGTTTTTTCTGAAAGAAGATAGATAATTCAACTCCCATCTCCGACGCCAGATACGCTGATTTCTGGCACACAATCGAACTGCCAGGCGAGACTTGATACGCGCGTATCGAGCCGATAAAGCTTGAACCAAAAGCTATCATTCCGGGTCCGTTCTGCGATGTATAAATATTCTGAAACATTTTTTCACCCATCATGGCGCGTCCAAACGCTGAGCCTATTCCTCCGCCCGCGTTAGTCTGCATCTGCATGTTTGGGCTCATCCATACCATTGAGCCGCTTTCTGTTTTCATCGCTTCCCCAGGCTGCAACTGACACTGCACCACAGGCATCGGTTCGCCAATAATCTGATATTGCATACTACACCTCCAATAGTTAATTGATATTAGTTGATATGCTCTGACACTCTTTGACATTCTCGACTGTGATGCACGTTTTCAGCGCTTTCTCAGCTTCCTGCGCCTTCTGCGCTTTCTTAGCTTCCTGCGCCTTCTACGACCTCTACCCTTTCGATGTCCTTCCGTCCTTCCCGGGTCTTCTACGACTCCCGCTTTTTCGGCGCCATCTTCTATCTTGGGGTCTTCTACGACTCCCGCTTTTTCGGCGCCATTTCTATCTTGGGGTCTTCTGCGACTCCCGCTTTTTCGGCGCCATCTTCTATCTTGGAGCCTTCAACAACTTACGTCCTATCGACGCCGTCTCCCCGTTCTGCGCTACCTGTTCGCATTATACAGCTAATAAAGTGTGAATTCAATCAAATGCTGTTTCAAGGCAGGGCAATCGTATAATCGTATAATCGTATAATCGTATAAGTCGTATAAGTCGTATAAGTGTTCGGCGGGGCTGCTCACACTTCTATGACATATGAGAAAACCAGCCTTTCTTCGATAACCCGCCTTGTAGACGGGTACGCGACGTCGTCACTGTAGAACTGCTCGAACTCACGTAACATCAATCGTTGCAATCGATTGCTTCGCACCTTGGTTAAATCAACAACGGCCCTCCACAAAATCAAGTCGTTCAAGATATTCTCTGTTGTGCTTCTGAAAAGGCCGGAAATCTCGACGTCGGTCCAGGCGAGATCGCTGTCAATCGCCTTGTCGCGCGTTTGCAATACCAGTTCCACTCGGTTGCGTCCGCTGTCACGCTGGACTATATGCCCGTCAGGCGTAAAGCTTTTATCCGGCATGTACGGGTTTTCGTTTGACATCGGCCCGGAATTTGGCGCCGGCCCGACCAGGGATACCGTGATCTCTCCGCGTTTGTCGTCCACTGATACGCTGACGCTGCGATTTGGCAGGACCTGAGCAAAATCTGTCAGAACAACCTTTGATACCTTAGCCGCATCTATAGCGTTTGGTTGATAGCGTACCAGAGCAAGGCGCACAAACGGCATGTATGTCGCCAGATTGGGACTGAGCTCAATATCACAATACCATAATTTCCTGTCGTAATCGAAGTGTACGCGATGTCCAATTACCATTACTTTTGTATTTGAGGATTCGGATGTTTCCTGGAGCTTCACCTCTTCCGGAGTTACCCCGGAGAGCGACGTGACCGCGGCGGGGAAATCCGCAATGCCGGCTTGCTGCTGCGACGGATAACTCTTCCAGAATGGATCAGAGCCCCATTGGGTGACGAAGTTCGCGAAAGCTTTTGGGATTGCCGTGAATGGCCCGTTGTTTTGATAGATAACGACTCCAAGCAGCTCGCCGTCTCCCGAGGAGAACCATGGGCGGTCCAGCCATACGCGCAGGCCGTTGCCGGTGCGGACGACTTCATATCCGTCGGCGTTTTCCTGCTTGCCACCCCAACGCATGGTCGGAACGACGTACAACACGCGAGGGTCGGCAGGCGGCGCGCTCGCAAGTACCAGAGATTGCTGATTGCCGCCGGCAGGATCGAGGATGACCGGAGCTCCCGGATCAGGGTTATTGGGATCGTGAGTTGGCGCCAGCACGTTTGGCCCAATAGCGACAGGCCCGACCCGAGTCACTAAATCCTGCTCATCATAAATTGAAGGCGGCAGATATTCTCGGAAACGCGTCGTTGCCCGTATTGAATACCTGATCAACCGGGAGCGCGTGTCGCCCAAAGCGTGCACATTTCCGCGCAGTTGCGCGCCAGAATCGGGGTTCTCCGCGTTTGCCTCCATCTGCTGCGCGTGTATCACTTCCGCTAAATTGAATGTATCGCTATGATTTTCAGATAGCTGGATCTCTCCAAGTTGTCCTTTGAAGAGCACGACTTCCGGCGTATCTTTTTCAGGATCGTCCAGCCATTCCGACCAGTCTGCTTCCACCTCAAATTTCCCGGTTGACGGACCATGCAGATGGACGCATGTATTACTGTGGAATTCGACGTCATGCGAGCCAAGCTTGCGCTCCAATACCAACTGCGCCGTAAATTCCGGGAGAAACACCGGCTGCTGGGTCGCATGCACGAGCGTGAGATCGCGAAACGGCGTGATCAACCAATTTGCGCCGTATAGGCTGGCGAGATCGCGGGCGAACTCGCGTTTTTCGCTGTCATCTATCCAGTGAAGAATACCGAAGCTGTCAATATAATCTTTTTTAACATAACTGGAATAGAGCAAGCGGACGATCCATCCCTTTGGCACATAGAGCGTTAGCGTCCGGTTTTGTTCATCCCAAACTGGCTCATCGGCAAAAGAAAACTCCGACGGATCCAGGCGAGGTTTGACTTCAGCCAGGATCAGCCGAAAACCAAGGAGTTCCGGCCAATCGCCTTTGTTCGTCACTAAAATAACGAAGATTTCTTCTTTTTTTACCGTATTGAAGGGCATTTTTTTAATCGAGCATGAAGGGCCCAGTGTGATTTCCCTCGATACACCCGGTAGATTATGACCTGCCGCCGCGCGGATAGCAATCCCTCCGGCGGCCCCGTCCGGCAAGTAGGGAGTGATGATCTGCCCTTCCTTGTGGATGACATACTGTCCGCCTGACAACCGGTCGCCTGTCGGGTTGTCCTCTCCGGGCGGACGGGGAGCTTCCTCAGTAGTGGCGATTCCTGACAGCGTAGACGGCGTAACAAACTCGATATCAGAATACGCGTACTCCAGCTTGTCGTTGAGCGTAAGCTCGTCGCGCGCGGCAATTTCGTATCCTTTTCTGATATCGTTCCAGTCACCAAAAAAGCGGTCAAATAAACCATGCGTTTCGCACTGTTGCTGCGAGGATTTCGGCGGTACGAAATGGCGCTCGTTTACTGCGCTGTAAGAATAATCATACGAAGCGGGGTATAGCCGGATTGCTTCGCTAAATGGCGCTTGCGCCAAATATGTGTCAGCCCCGACGTCAAAGTTTGAGCGGATCACCATTCTCTCCAATGATTCGCCTTCGGATACGCGGGCGCGGTGTATAACGACCGGAGGGTCGAGCGGTTCGAAGCGCCAATAGCCTACAGCGTCGCTCGCGCCTGTAAAACTGTCGAGAGCGGGGTCGTCCAGCGAGAAGCTGTTGCCGGCTAAATCGACGATGCGGGCTCGGAAGCGATACATCCGTCCATAGCGCAGGCGCGGCAAAGTGCCTTTCTCTGTTACAAACGTTGCGCTTACTCCGGAACCATTCTCGGCGACGTCGTCGATTGTACCGGGCGCTTCGCTCTGGATATGGCTGTCGCCCGCTTCCCCGGAAACGATTACCGGGCCGGGGCGGGGCGTGCACAAACTCCATCCGGTCCAGCGGAACAGGGATTCGTGGAGATAGTGATCGTCAGGATTGCTGCTTTCAGGTCCGCCTGATGTGGTTGAAACTCCGGAAACATACCCTTCGTCCGGCGCCAGATCGAGTTTTTCATTCTTTTTTATCAGCCGGTATTCGCCAACACGGGCGCAGAGCGTACGCCAGACGCCGGGGCTCGCCGCGTCAGGCACGGTCGCCACATCAACGCGATACCCGCGAAAGACGTCGTCGGCGTAAAGCGTTATCTCATTGCCCCGTCCATTATCAATACTTTTGTTTTTTCGAGTCGCCGCGGCGGCGTCTACCGCGACGCGTAGCGCGCGCTCGTTACGGGAGACGCCCAATCCACCGCTGCGCAGCGCGGCGACGCCCTGTAAATCGCCGGTAGTGTAAGTAACCCCGCTTTTCATCGCCCCCGCTCTGAGATCCCCGCTTATGAGATTATAGTCGGTGAGTATTGTGGCGACGGTTTTCAGCGCAGCGCCGTCGGGATCGACCTGGTAGACGTCAAACAGGACTCCTGAGTCCCGGTCATAACTATCTCCCGAGTGTTCCAGGTTCAACACGCCATTTTTGATATCTTCAGTACGAGAACGCGTGATGAAACGTTCCTGATCGTAGAAAAACGCGGTTCGCGGAGTTACGTCCTCGTCCGGAGCGCGCTTGACGTCCCATTTGATTTTCAGTTGTATCAGCCCGT
>JGI24702J35022_10000441_pt1 | contig 25092 bp, 24 predicted proteins | sample TergutTh196P4_FD_35022 | JGI IMG/M metagenome (IMG submission 35022)
TGACGGGTTTAACCTTGAAAGCGCGGCTTGCAGCCGCCCCATCAGCAAAATATCGGCGTAGCTGTTGCGCTCAGGGTTTAGGGCATCAGGCGCGATGTCAACGCCTGATATGTGGATGTAGCCGAGGCTTTGCAGTTCTTCGATGGCCATTTGTTCTACGGCGGATTCGTATATTTTTGGCAATGGCGTTCTCCCCTTTATTGTTTTACACGTACTTCACCGCTGATTAGCTTCGGCAGCAGTGTGTCGCGGAGTTTTTGCAGAGTGAGGGTTTGGTGTGCATTTGTTTCCATTTTTGTAAACATTGGCATAGTCAATTCATGAAACTCATCAAGAATATCACCATCTGGCATTATAAAAGGCATTGCTTTAATAATTTTAGAGTTTACGGCTGATGCAATTGAAGATGTGCTTCCCAAAGAATAATATTCAAACGACTTCAAGTAGCAATAAAGGTATTCCCGTTGTCGGTCTTCTTTGCATATGAAATGTGCAATCGCCTCGTTCGTTGTCATTTCGCAAAGTGCAATAGAAACACGTCCTACTGTAAGCTTGAAACTTAGAAGAATTGAACCTTTAGGGATGCGACGTATGTTAAATCGTTCTATCGCTTCATCAGTTAAATACTCCGAACTTTGACCAATAAACAACCCTGCTTTGCCCATATCGCCTATTGAAACCCATACATTATCTATTGGACTTTCAGTGAACCACTCATGTTCTTGACGAGGCGGTGTTTTGCCAATAGCAATATCGAAATAATCTTCCGCCTTGCCTGTTTCCCAATCATCCCTCGCCTCTTCCACAAACCACTGTCGAAAATACGTCTGCGCCAACGCATCCAAAGTGGCATTCTGCCGAGTGAGGAAGTCGATTTTATCGTCAAGTGGGGACAAAACACCGGCGATAGAATGTTGTTCGAGCAAAGGAGGAAATAGAAACTTTATTTTTTCAAATGTTCCAAGGTTAATATTATCTTGAACTGAGCCATCAGCAAAAGTTAATAACTCACGTTTTGCATATGCAAGCAAATAAAAAACATAGTCTTGCGTGCTGTTTTTTTCATCCGCGATAAAACCTAAAATACTATCCGGAAAACAAGAATCAAATCCCAAAATTCCAATCTCAGCTATATTTGCAGCAATTGTAATGCACAGTGTACCTTTGTTCCATAGTTTACTTTGTTGTAATCCTGCCTCCGAATACGTCTGTGAATACTTAGTTATATATTTTTGAGCCGCCTTGACATCACCAGTTTGGATAAAAGGATAAACTCCACCATATAGGTGAAAAGCATATCTTGGTCTATATTTTGATTTTCCGCGTTTAAGAATCCCAACTTCACTAAGATAATATTCCCTCCACTCACTCACCGCCCCCCACCTCAACTTTCGCAAGGTTGGCGCGGATACGCTCATCAAGGGCAACACCTTCGATCATTTGCGCTTCCAATTCAGCGGTCAATGTTTTTACCCGTTCAGCAAAATCAAAATCATCCTCATCATCCGGCAGGCCAATATACCTCCCCGGCGTAAGAACATAATCCAACGCGACAACATCTGAAACAGGCGCGGATTTACAGAATCCGGGCACGTCCACATATCCATCGTTTGTTTTCCAATTATGGTACGTATCGGCGATAGTGCGGATATCGTCTCCGGTAAGTTCACGGGTACGGCGGTTTATCAGCGCGCCCATATTCCGGGCATCGACAAATAAAACTTTTTCACGGCGCGGATGGTTTGGGTCGCCTTCCTTTGCGCGGGAAAGGAACCATAAGCAGGCCGGGATCTGCGTGTTTAAAAACAGCTTTGTCGGCAAATTAACGATACAGTCCACAAGCCCCGCATCAGTCAGGGCCTTACGAATTTTATCCTCACCGTTTGTTTTAGATGACAACGAGCCTTTAGCCAGCACAAAGCCAGCTGTACCTTTCGGATTCAAGTGATAGATAAAGTGTTGAATCCAGGCATAGTTAGCATTGCCTATGGGCGGCGGCGTTTCGCGGCTGTATTGCCAGCGCCCATCGGTACGAAGCAAGTCGCCGCTCCAATCGCTATCGTTAAACGGCGGATTGGCTATAACAAAGTCCGCCTTGAGATCGGGGTGTGCATCGTTAAGGAACGAGCCTTCATTATTCCACCTCACATTGGAACTGTCGATACCGCGCAGAGCAAGGTTCATTTTGCACAGCCGCCAAGTGGTCTGGTTGCTTTCTTGCCCGTAGATGGAAACAACGCTCTCAAACAACCTGTCGATTTCCTTTACTTTACCATTATATCTGTCGGCGTGGGCTTCGATGAATCTTTCACTTTGGACGAACATCCCGCCGGAACCGCAACAGGGATCCAATACGCGCCCTTCATAAGGTTCGAGCATTTCTACGAGCAATTGGACAACGCAACGGGGCGTGTAGAACTGGCCGCCCTTCTTGCCTTCAGCAAGGGCAAACTGGCCGAGAAAATATTCATAAACCCTGCCCAATACGTCGTTGGAACGGGATATGCTGTCGCCAAGGGTAACTGTACTGAAAATGTCAATCAAGCCGCCGAGTGACTGCTTGTCCAGCTTCTCTTTGGCATATTCCTTTGGCAGCACGCCTCTTAGTGATGGATTGTCTTTTTCAATGTCGTCCATCGCGTCGTCCATGTCTTTGCCGATAGAGGCGAGTTTCGCCCGCCCCTGCAAGTAATCCCACCGGGCCGAAGGCGGTACATAAAAGACGTTTTCTGCGCGGTATTCATACGGGTCGTTCGGGTCGGCGCCAGCGTAATTGCCCTCACCCGCTTCAAGTTTGTGGTACAATTCGTAAAAATTATCTGAGATGTATTTTAAAAATATCAAACCCAGGACGATGTGTTTGTATTCAGCAGCGTCCATGTTTTTGCGCAGCTTATCAGCTGACGCCCATAAAACTTGCTCGACAGGTTGTTCTTTTACTTCTTTTTTAGTTCGCGCCAATATTTTGTTCCTCCAATTTTGATTATTTTTTAGTGACTGGTGAGCCTTTATGGTTGCCTGGATGTACTCTTTACAGCTCCGGTTCGTTAATATACTTCTTAAGCCGTTCCAATTCTAACTGTACAAGGGTTTCAAAGTCAATTATTCACTGTTCGAAGTTAGCAAACCGGTTTTTCGTTCCAGATTTTCAGGCGTATCGGTCATCTGACCACTGAAATAATCTCTCACCGAGCCGTATATATCGGCCTCGCGCATATTTTTATCCACACACTTTTTCCTGCCTTTTTTCGCCGTATGTTTAACCAAATTAACCAATTATACCATAAATGTAAACAATTTCTAATGTGCCAAAACTCACTTTTTAAATGTACTAAAACTCACCTTTACTTTTACCTAAACTCACTTTTGTGATAAATATGCGCTTAGTGGCTTGTTCTAAATATTTAAAGATCTTAAGGACTTTGAATATCAAAAAATATCAAAGAAATGATCGCAACACACTCATAAAACCATATTTACAGCCCTCTTAGCTCGCTGTATAATATTACCAACGTGGACAATTATCAGTAGCATAGCGAGCGGCCACATATAAGCCACATATAAACTACCAGAAAGGATGTCACCCATATGCAAAACCAAAAACAGCGTTCTTGTAGGTGAACAGCTATCACTCTTACAGCCGGGTAGAAAGTCCTCAACAAATACTGATTCCATAGCTTGCGGCAATATATAGCTGTTCGAAATTTGGTACTGGTAAACAAACGTTAAGCCGTGGGAATGCGTGATGATGCTTATTGAGCCAGAGAGTTCTTTGGTCTTATAACTGACTGCCTGTCATGAACTGATAAACTAGCATGAGAAGGTGCCCAATTGTCTATTTTTATCAGCCATAGTGATCATAGCAACGTTGATAGAAGATTCGTCGATACGATTCGAAATGCCGTAAATGCGCTACTCAACAAGACGAATGATGCTGACAAGGGTGTATTCGTCGACCACGAGGACATTCCTGGCTCTTCACCTTGGTTGAACGAAATTAACAAACGGTTAAAATGCTGTGATCACGCACTATTTTTAATAACCCCAAGTTTTTTAAAAAGTAAATGGCTGATTTACGAATTTGGAGCATTTTGTGGCAAGCATAATACTCAGACAGACAGTGCGGATGATAAAATATTGCTGGCTACAGTGGGTTCAACAGATGCAAATCAACTGATTGCGCCGATAATATCAAAACAGCACACCTGTTTAGATGGTACACCCAAAGTCTTTGAGGATTTGGTGAGATTCATCAGCAAAGGGATTGGACATAAGGGAAAAGAAAATCTAGAATTTGTAGCAAAATTTATTTATAATGGATATCTTGAGTTTGTATCTGCATACCCAACGTCTAACAGTAAATTTGAGTTTAACTCTTCAAGTGATAATCTTCAAACTGCATTTGAAAATCTATTTAACTTAAAAGACTTAGAAATTATCGGTCACTTAGAATCTATATTCAAAAAGAATCGTGCGGTTGATTTTACGAACTTCTTATTGAAAAACAGGCCTGAAAAAGTTGCTCTCTTCGCTGATTTTATATCTTTTTTGGGAGAAAGGCCGTATGAAGAAATTAAGAGCTTCTCTTCTGATTTTTTAAGTATAATACGTGATAATAATCACGTTCAAAAAAGGGAAACCCAGCTGAAGCTCACTGCAGAAGAATTTATAAAAGGACTTTTTGATTAATACATAAATAGGCTTCACGCAGGAATTTATTGGCTTAATATTATCATCGCTATTTCCAAATCTATGTGAGTTGATAGCACTGAAAGATGTCATTAAACCAAAAATATTGTTTTGTTGGAGGTTGGAGTCTTTAAATGGAAAATAACAATGAAATAACTGTTCCAGAAATACATAAAGAGATTGACTTAGTCCAAGACTGCATTAAACGGATGGCTCAGAATTCGTTTATGATTAAGGGTTGGGCGTTTGCTTCTATCGCTGCGTTAATTGCACTGGCAAATATCAAACATAGTATAGACATTACTGTGTTATGTTCAGTTGGCTTTGTACTGCTAATATCGTTGTGGTGTCTTGATGCTTTTTTTTTGAAGACTGAAAAGCTCTACAGGTTTAAATATGAATGGATAATAATAAACCGCAAGAAATCAGGAAGGGATACCCTGTATAATTTGAACCCTTATGAACAAAAAATGTGGAACAGCATTAAAATTTGGGTTGAACCCAGCTTTAATATTGACTTAAAATCCATATCAATGGATGAATGCATTAGGATAAGCAAAGAACTGATTAAAAAAGATAAGACCTATAAAAAAGATCTTCGGAAAAAGAACCCAAACGAGATCAGTGAGTTGGAAACGAAGTACAAAGTCATTGAAATTAATCGGATTGAGCCATCAGTATTAGAAGTTATGATTTCCAAACCTTATACTCTTCTCTTGCTTTACTGCAGCCCTATAGCATTCTGTCTGTTTACAATTATATACATGCTGGTTCCTTCGTTAAAATGAAAGCCGTTGAAAGTACGCTTACGCAGTAAAACTCACTAAAATAAACTGGCAAACCTTACAGTAGCAACAAAAAATACGCTAAGCCTTTCGCTTTTATAGGCTTAGCGTATTTTTTGTTAAATAGGGGTAATCCCAGCGTCCGTGTCACCACCCGCAAACGTGTAACAATTGGTTAACAATTAGGTTCGGAACCAGACGACAAATGAACGAACCGTTGAACCAACTCCCCGCTTAAATCCGTTTTCTAATATGATCGCCGACCAGCGAAGCTGACACTACCCGCAAAGTAAGTATTTCTATAAAATATCTATACGCCAGCAAAACGCGGAAAACGTACGCTTAGGAGGTATTTTTCCAAAAAAGTTGGTTTGTTCGCACGCTAAGGATCCAAACAGTGAAGGCCAAATAAACCGCAAAGTAGAAACAATTTGCAATAATTACAGCGAAAACCTTAACGTGCTATATGTTCCGTTTCGTTAGTTTAAGACATATAAAAACTAGCCTGTCTTTATCAGCCTACGGAATTTTCGGCTTGATTAAGTTCATTATCCGCGAATGTAACACAATAGGCCTTTTGTTACATTGGCGATCAGAAGAAAATGGCTTGCTAAAGGGGTTCTTCAAAAATTTCCCTAAAATCATGGAAAAATGCCTTTTTAACGTAACATACCGTATTGTACTGTTACATTGAAAGGGCTATAATCAATACATAAAATTGTTGGGGGAATTTTCATGAAAACGGTTCAGCCGATCAGGGACGCGCAAATTATAAGCCAGGTTAAACAGCGCCTGCAGGATAGGGGCGCAAAATATTATATTATGTTTGTCATCGGGCTCAACACGGGCCTGCGGATCGGAGACATATTAAACCTAACAGCCGCCGACGTAAAAGACAAAAGCCATGTTACGATAAACGAAAAGAAAACCGGCAAGTACAAACGGTTCCTTATTAACGATCAGTTAAAAAAAGAGATTGACATGTATATTGACAGCGCGCATCTGGCCGGCAGCGACTATATCGTGGTCAGTAGGAAAGGCGATAACCGCCCTATATCACGGGTACAGGCTTACAGGATTTTAAACGACGTGGCCGGGGAACTAAACCTTGCCGAAATAGGTACCCACACGATGCGCAAGACTTTCGGGTATTGGCATTACCGGCAGTTTAAAGACGTCGCCTTATTGCAGGATATCTTCAATCACTCGGCGCCAAGCGTCACACTGCGGTACATAGGGATCAACGACGATACGAAAGATAATACACTTAAAGACTTTTTTTTGTGAACCCCACGGAATTATTATTCGAAGCGTATTATTTTGGAAAACAATAGATTCAAAGAAGTACGGGCGGACTTTTCGCCACTCTCCGTCTTTTGTTGTATTTTTCTCCACTATCCGTTATACTAAAAGTATCTTATCAAACGGGGTGAACCAATGATTCGTTAATCTGATTACCGGCATACGATACCAAAAGCCTGAAAGGGCTTTATTTGTGCTGGATTTGGATTGACGCAATCAATGACAAGGGCGTATTGTGCCCATCCGTCTTTATTTGCGATTCTGATCCTTTCCAGCACGGGAAGGATTTTTTATGTCTCAAATAGATATAGCCAATTTAACCTTTGCCTATGAGGGTAGTTATGACAATATCTTCACGAATGTCTCATTCCAGATTGATACCGATTGGAAACTGGGGTTCTGTGGCCGTAATGGACGTGGAAAGACCACTTTTTTAAAGCTGCTCATGGGGTGTTATGAATACAACGGTACAATAACCGCAAGTGTAAACTTTGAGTATTTTCCGTTCACAGTGCAGGATCAAAATCAAAACACAATGAATGTTTTAACGCGTATAGCGCCAGACGCGCCCGCATGGCAAATTCAAAAAGAAATCTTCCAGCTCTCTGTCCGTGAAGAAGCGCTTTACCGGCCATTTTCGACGCTTTCCAACGGTGAGCGGACAAAAACGCTGCTGGCTGGGTTGTTTCTGCGGGAGAATAATTTTTTGTTGATCGACGAACCAACCAACCACTTAGATATGGCCGCCCGTGAAACAGTGGCAAAGTATTTGCGCGGCAAAACCGGATTCATCCTTGTTTCACACGACCGGGCGTTTTTAGACGATTGCGTGGATCACATCCTGTCTATCAACCGAGCGAATATTGAGATACAGAGTGGCAATTTTTCCAGTTGGTTTCGGAATAAACAATTACGAGACAATTACGAATTGGCGGAGAATGCACGGTTAAAGAAGGAAGTCAGACGTTTGGCCGCCACCACGCGTGAAAAAGCGGCTTGGTCGGACAAGGTGGAAGCGACCAAGATCGGTACCCACCAGGCAGATCGGGGGTATATCGGGCATAAGGCCGCCAAAATGATGAAACGATCCAAGGTCATTGAAAAACGGCAGTTGGACAAGGCCGAGGAAAAGTCTAAGCTGCTTAAAAATATTGATTCTGCCGATGACTTGAAAATCCATCCGCTTGCCTATCACGCGGCGCGCCTGCTATCCGTAGAAAATCTGGAAATTTTCTATGGAAGCAAAAATGTATTTAGTGAGTTGAGCTTTTCCATAGAGCAGGGCGATAGGCTGGCGTTACTGGGCGGCAATGGTTCGGGTAAGAGCAGCATCCTGAAATTGCTGTGCGGTGAGGACATTCCTCACGCTGGCCGGATCAATATTGGAAGCGGACTGATATTGTCATATGTGCCGCAAGATACCTCCTTTCTCGCGGGCAGTTTGGATAGGTACGCGGACAAACAAGAAATTGACGGGACACTCTTCAGGGCTATCTTGCGAAAGCTGGATTTTTCACGGGTTCAATTCGAAAAGGATATGCGGGATTATAGTGCCGGGCAACAGAAAAAAGTTTTAATCGCCTCCAGCCTTTGCCAGCGCGCGCATTTATATGTATGGGATGAACCATTGAATTATGTGGATGTGCTGTCACGAATGCAGATTGAGGAGTTGATTACGGCCTATCAGCCCACTATGATCTTTGTGGAGCATGACAGGGTGTTTTGCGGCAACACCGCGACCAAAACAGTTGTTTTAGACCGCGCAGGGCCAGCGTAAGGCGCCTAAAATTCGTCTGGCGATAACGTGCAAGATGGTTTACTGTAAAATGCCTAACACAAAAAAGCGCAAGCCCCATCGTGAAGGCTTGCGCTTAATTCTATTAATCCTTAGGCGAAAAAATGATGTAATTATTTCGTAGGCATTTTTTGTTCGAGGTGATACTTTGGGTAAAGTTATTTTAATATGCGGTAAAACAGGCTCTGGAAAGACAACATATGCAAATAAACTTATGAAGCAGTTAAATGCTGTAAATATCAGTCAAGATGAACTTATGCTTGGTTTATTTGGTGCAGAATTGTATTATAGCGAACCAGAAAAATATGAAAAATACTGCACAAGAGTAGAAGAATATGTCAAACGCAAAGCGGGTGAAGCGGCAAAAGCAGGAGCTGTGGTTGTCTGTGAAAATGGCTTTTGGCCGCGTTCAGAACGTGATGATCTTCGTAAATTTTATTTTGATATGGGTGTAAATTGCGAATTACATTATATTGATACACCAGAAGAGCAAAGATTACAGAATATTCGCCGTCGGAATGAAGCAGTACATCAAGGTAAAGATCATTTTTATTTAACCAGTGATAACGATATATACCACTTTTTCGAAATACCCGAAGACTGCGAAGTAGATGTACGAGTAAAATGGGAGAATGCTTGGTCTAAATTTTAAGAGGTGCGAAAAGCTTTGAAATAGTAATGCCGATACCCCTTATTATTACCTTAGCGTGGGTTTTGTCGGAAATGCTGGCGGTACCTCGGTATGGAAAAATATCAGGTTTTTGAACTTTTAGCATAACACTATATTAAGCGGGGTTAATAAGTTGAGATCAGAACATGAAATGATTGAATTAATTATAAAAATAGCTGGAATGGATGACCGTATCCGAGCCGTTTACTTATACGGTTCCAAGGCTGATCCCAATATAGAAAAAGATAAATACCAGGATTATGATCTTGTATTTGTCGTAACTGAAACGAACTCATTTATATCCAATAAGGATTGGTTAAATGAATTTGGGAAGATTGATTTTATCTTTGAAGGGCTTTGGAATCAGCTTCAATTTAATATAAACATTAAATCGATTGATTTTTCGCACCGTTACGTTTGGAGCATGCTGCTGGAAGATGGCAGCCGAATCGATTTAGTGATGGAAGTAAAGGATGAAGCGTTAAAGAATTATACCAATAAAAAGCATACCGAAGTACTGCTGGATAAAGACGCCTGTTTGCCGGAAACACCAACGATGATGGAAGAACATGCTGCCACAAAACCCTCTGAGGAAAAGTATACAGCCTGCTGCAATGGATTTTGGTGGTTTTTGAGTTATGTGGCGAAAGGGATTGCCCGCGACGAATTACCCTTTGCGATGAGTTCATATAATGAGTTTATACGATTAACGCTTGACCAGATGATCGTTTGGTATATCGGCACGATAACTGATTTTTCCGTTTCAACAGGAAAAGGGGGTAAATACTATAAAAAATATTTGCCGAAGGAGCTTTATGACCTTTATGCAAAAACATACTCTGACAGCAACAGCATAAACTTTTGGAACGCTATTTGTTCATGCTGCGATTTGTTTAAAACAACAGCTACTCATGTAGGTAATTATTTTGATTTTGTATACGATAGCAAAAAAGAAGGCTCTATGTTGAATTATCTAAAAAAAGTAAAAGACGGTACATTATAAGTAAGTTGATAAGTGTACATGTCGGTTATTAAGCGCACTAATGAAAATGCCTATGCGGTGCAAATAAACAATCCCTGCTCTTTTTGTATTTTGAATACCCCATTAACAAAACCATCGTTTACAAGACAGTATAGTTCATCATTTACAGACTCGGGGATTTCGTTGTAAGATTTAATGTACTCAATTAAATCATCAATATTGGTAACCTCAAGCGAATCAATGTATAGACGTTTTTCAACGTTCCCAAAGTATTGATTTAATAAATCAGATCCGTTTTCAAGAGTAAATGAAATATTCTTCGTATACGAAAAAGACGCTTTTTCATCAAGCTTTAAATAAATATCGTTTAATTCTTTCAGGGATATTTCTCCTACTGTGGATGTATAGAAACTGCCGCCTTTTTTCAAAACTCTTTTTACTTCTAATAATGCCTTATTTTTATCAGGTACGTGGTAGAGCATATGATTTGCTATAACAACATCAAACGAATTATCATCATATGGTATTTCTTGAATATTGATTTCTTGAAATGAAAAAAGCGAATTATCTTGTAATAAATCTTTCGCTTTTTTTACCATTAACGGCGAAAAATCAGATAAAATAATTTTTAAATTATTAGGCAGCCATTTATCTCTGTTGCTCCAAATGCTGGCTGTACCACATCCTAATTCTAAAACATTCATATTTTCTGTAAAAGCATACTGGTCAAAAATCCAATTACCAAACCCGTACTTATTTACGCTGTATTTATCATGCAACCCTTTTCGAGTTGAGAGCGTATCTGTTTTAACATACATATTTTTTAAGCGTTCAGGATCAACCATTCTTGACATCATGGCGCCCTCCTTTCGTACCTATTTGAGGAATAAGAGAGGTTGTCTTTTCGGGGTATGGCAACGATTCGTGTAAAAAACAGCCACAAGGTATTATTTACCCAATAATAACCCTATAGGCTGTTTTATTAATGCGTTGACACAATAAGTCTACCTTTTGTGTTACGATAAATGTACCTCACAAAACTGCTATTTATTAATTTTGTGATGTCACAAAATCGACAGTATACTTTATGTGACATTAAATACCACTGTTTTAGGTGTTTGGCAGCATTCGAATTGGAAAAATATGTCTTATGGCTGTTTTTTACACGAATCGTTGCCATACCCCTTTTCCGTCCTTTTCGCATTTATGCTTAAAATTCGCTTCTGATTCCATTGACATAGGATACCGATGGATGTACACTGTAAACAATGTAAACATATATTTTTTTAGTAAACACGGCGACCGTGTTGATACAAAAAAGAAGCTGAGTAATTAAATAACAAACAATTGGAAAGCGACGCAGTTATACTGGAAAAAGGATAAGAGATCTTTGTTTACAATGTTTACATGTAAACATGGCGCAATATCAACGTTTTAAATGTTTACAAAAATCCACAATAAGGGGTTAAGCAAAGATGCCAGATAGCCCGTTAGCAATCCGCGTCAGCGATGAAACAAAAGAACTGTTTAATTCACTTGCAGAAGGCAGCGACGTTGAAAACAAGGGGGAGTTTCTTAATCGCCTATTATCATTATATCAGACCGAGGTTATGAAAAGCAATGCATCTGCCTCTGTATTAAAACCTGCCCTTGACGCTATAGAAACGCTTACGAGCCGACTGTACGACATAGTGAGGGGCGCAGGGGAAACAATCGCCGCTAATGAGGAAAAGCGGGATCAAGAACTAAATGACAAGCTTGCTTCGAAAGACGATTTGATAATGACACTGCAGCAACAGATTGAATCTTTGAAACGTGACAGGGTTGAGGATGAAGAACGCGCAGCCCTGCTTATCTCCGAGCGGGAGGCGGCCGAAAGCAAATCCACCGAACTACAGCAACGAATAGGGCAGCTAAAGGACGCTACATCCGATAAAGACGATCTAATCGCTAAGTACAAAGAAAAAACCGATAGCCTGGGCGATATCGTTGCTGAATATAAAGACGCAGCAGGGAAAAGCAGGGATCTGGAAAAGACCATAAACGATTTGACGCAAGCGAATGAACGCTTGCAAAGGCAGATAGACGAATTGACGCGCGGCCACCAACGGCAATTGGAAGCATCCAAGGTTGAGCAGGATAATTTGCGTACCAGCATCCTTTTGCAAAAAGACAAGGAATTACTGGAGCAAAGACAACAGTTTCAAGCCGAGGCCGAGGAGCGCCATGCCAAATATATAGCAGAGCTTACCGAATACCAAGGCATGGTTAAAGATTTATTAGAGCGGGAAAAAGCAGCGGCAACGACCCCATCCACTAAAGCGCCGCCAAAGCCAAGAGCGTCGCGGGGCGGTTCAGCCAAAAAAGAAGTGGCAACAGAAACGAATGCCGCTACAGACGATTGACAAATAAACCCTATGCTTTATATGCATGGGGATTGTTTTTATCTGTTGTTTTACCCTCCGGTTCCCTTAGAGTATATTTCGGACAAAATGCCGTCGGTACTCCCATTTGAAGTGTTGGAAGGCCCCAAACACAAATAGATGATTTGGGAACATGGCGACATTATGTATTATCCGCAGGGTGTAACCGATCCCGATTATTACGTGCTGAGGTTTACGGCAGTCAAAGGCAGGTATTACAGCAATTTTAAGAGCGAGGACTTTGAGATATGAACATACGAAAAATGAAAATTACGGATTATGACGCGGTATACGCTCTATGGTGTAAAACGCCCGGGATGGGCCTTAATGACATCGACGACAGCCGCAATGGCATTGAACGCTACTTGAAGCGCAACCCAAATACTTGTTTTATCAGTGAACTCGACGGCGAAATAGTTGGCGTGATTATGGCGGGGCATGACGGCCGGCGCGGATACATCCACCACACCTGCGTTACGCCGGAATTATGGAACCACCAAATAGGTACTCGGCTTGTTGACGCCGCGCTCGTTGTGTTTGAGCAAAATGAACGCGGGAACGGGTTTTGGGATCGTGTGGGGTTTACGAAACGCCCAGACCTTGTTTATAGGAATAAAGAACTTGTAAAATTGGAGCGGATAGACACATGACGCTGTCACCTATCAATATCATTCCCGATGAATATCCCGCCGAACTGCGCCTCCTCCTGCACAGCGCGAAACTGTATGACAGTAGTTGCTCGCCGGAAGCGCGGGTTATCTTCATTGATAAAGACGGCGGGTATTTCTTAAAATCCGCGCCCAAAGGAAATTTAGAGCGCGAAGCCGGCGTAACACGGTACTTCCACGGCAAAGGATTGTCAGCGGAGGTTCTTTCTTACCTTTCCGGGGAACGTGATTGGCTACTGACGGCAAAGATACAAGGCGATGATTGCACGGCAGCGAAATATATTGAACAACCTGAGCGATTATGCGATGTGTTCGCGGAACGGCTTGCGTTTCTCCATTCCGAGGATTCCGCAGATTGCCCGATTCAAAACCATACCGAACGCTATCTCGCCAAAGCAGAGGAAAACATGCGCGCCGATGTGTTTGACAAGAGCCACTTTCCCGACAGTTTCGGTTACGCAAGCGCGGGGGAAGCCTGGACGGTTGTGGAGAAGCACAGCCGTATGCTTAGAACCGATACCCTATTACACGGCGATTATTGTTTGCCGAACATCATTCTTGACGATTGGCGGTTTAGCGGATTTATCGATCTTGATAACGGAGGCGTCGGCGACCGCCATGTGGACATCTTTTGGGCGTTATGGACATTATGGTTTAACTTAAAAACAGATAAATACCGTGAACGCTTCATCGACGCTTATGGACGAGATAAGGTTGATGAGGATATCCTGCGAATCGTTGCGGCAATTGAGGTGTTTGGATAATTAATAAAAATACCGGTCAAGCCTTCCGTTTGCCGAAAACTACATAAACTGCAAAGCAAACCGGCCTTCTTTCAGTTACGATATAAACGGATGGTGAGAAAATGGATTGGCAGACAAAAATGAATAGTGCGATTGACTACATTGAGGAAAATCTGACGGGTGAAATCAGGCTTGAAATTGCCGCCCAATATGCCGGCTGCTCCCTTTGGGAATTTCAACGTCTGTTTTCATTTGTCGCACACACACCGCTAGGCGAGTACATTCGCGGGAGAAAGCTCTCGCTCGCTGCCTGCGATATTCGAACCGGTGAGGAAAAAGTAATAGACATCGCCGTTAAATACGGCTATGATTCGCCGGCGGCTTTTTCACGCGCATTTAGCCGTCAGTATGGCATCCCCCCTTCGTCAGCGCGCGACGTTGGGATAGGACTTCCGCCATATCCAAAAATCACTTTCCAAACTGTTAACGAGGAAAGGAATGGTTTCATGGAAGCGAAAAACGACTTACAATCTTACGGCGACAGAGGTTATTACGTCAAAGAAAACGCGCCGGTATATTTCACGCCGGATATGGAAAAAACTTGCGCCTGGTTCCGTGATGTACTCGGCTGGTACGGCGACATAACGGGCAGAAGTGTTGATGGAATTGCGGAGTACGGATGCGTATTTGACTATCCGGGTGAGTTGATTGTATCAGGGTTGACCCCGTTCCGCGGCATACACTTGTTTAGAGGCGCAGCTTCAAAGGGTGTCGTCGGCTTTATCATGGTGCAAGGATTGGAGAGGTTTCGCCAGTTTGTCCTGAAAAATGGCTGGCGTCAAATTTCTGAAATAGAACCTCAGCCGTGGGGAGCGAACGAATGCCATGTTATAACCATTGACGGATGTGTCATTCGTTTTTTTGAAACGACCATCTAAAGGCAAATAGTATGAGTCAGGCGAAAGGCGACGCAATTTGCGCCGCCTTTCGCATAGCATAACCAATAGAGCCACTTAGCGTATTAAAATCTCTTTCAACTTGGGGTAGAAACAGCGAAGACCGATTAAAGTGCAAAGTAGAAATAATTTGACACAATTACGTAATAATTAAGAAACAATTATATTGGAACTTTGACTGTACCTCAGTTCTGGCGCTTACGACTTAGCGGAAGCCGGCGTGCGCGTTCATTCCCAGTAAAACGCTTGTCAACGAGTCTAGCAACAGAATCGTCAAAGCTTGTTGGCTATGCGAAGCAAACAACGCTACGAAAAAATTATACGACATCCGCACCATACGCTAAATAAAACCGCTGGGCAATCGCGGCTTTGATGATTTTATGGATCCATGATATACTAAATGAGATACAAAGGGGGGAGTTAATTGCCTGAAGGGATCTCAAAGCAAGGCAAGGATATTATTTATAAGATACTGACGCATGAGTTTAAAGACAAATCCTTTAGCGCCATCGGGTTGGACGTGCCAAAGATTAAGGAATTTTTAATTGCGGACTTCCCTTATGTGATAGCAAGCGAGATAAGGGCGGATAATATTTTTTTGTTGGAGGACGATAGTATCCTAGTCGTCGATTTTGAATCTGACATAAAAAAAAGCGACTATGTCAAGTATTTAGGCTATCTTTACGCCGTATTAAACCACTATTTAAAAACCGAAAATATCTTGTATAATATAACTATGGCAGTGATCTATACGGGCGACGGCAAAACCAGTGACAAGCGGACTGACAACGATATCAAATTCGGAAACATAGATATTAAGCTTACCCATGTGCCTTTGACCCGTTTCGATACTGATGAACTTTATAATGACCTGAAGCGTAAAATGGATGCCGGCGAAGAACTGACCGACGAGGACATAATGCGGTTCATTATACTTCCGGTAACTGAATCGAACAAATCGGAAAGACAAAATACTATTGAAAAAACAATCGACCTGGCTAAGAAAATCCCGGATGAGCGGCAGCAGGTGTTTGCTATATCCGGAATTTTAGTATCAACGAATAATTTTATCGATAAGAATTATGCCGAAAAAATAAAGGAGTGGTTGGCCATGACGAAAATCGGAAGGCTGTATGAAGAGGAGAAGATTGATTTTGCTAATAAAGAAGTTAGTAAAGCTAGACAAGAAGAAAAAATCGCTTTAGTAAAAAAAATGCTAACTAAAAATTATAGCCTGGCTGAAATATTGGAACTTTCAGAGTTAACCAAAGATGAAATATTAAAGATTCAGTCAGAAATGAATTTGCCAGATGCTATCTAGTCGGAGTGGTTATATCGGATTTATTGGAGATGGCAGATGCGAAAGGAAAACCCAAGAAGACAATATATATAACCAGGGGTTTTTGTTAGGGGTACAATTTACATTAACACGTTCAATACGCATTTTATCTGATTTAGGCATGTCTGACGCCGATATTATGGAAAGGCTATATATCTCGGCAGACTACTTTAAAGAATTAAAGACATATCAGTAAGCCAAACGGGCGTGCAGCAGCGCCAAATAAATCAAGGCCATTAAAATAGAAGTGTAGGCCAGCCGAGCCGGGGTAATTATTTACCCTGGCTCATTTTATTTGTAGGAGTACCGGCTAAAAATCGAAAATATCATGTATAAGGGGTTCCGCCAACAAAACGCGGATAACGTACGCTAAGGAGAATTTTACTCAATAAAGAAAGAATGTTCGCACGCTAAGGAAAGTCAGCATATGGCTGAAATCCGCCGTGCCGATGTTGGTTGCCGCCCTCAAGCTGTTAGATATAAATGCGTGTTATAGTCTATTCCATTATTGTCAATCATTGGCGTGATTCAAATTTGCAAGGGCGTTTTCTATCGCAGGAATCACAATCAAAGAGACGAAGGGCCTTAATGACGTCCTCAGATTGTTCACCTCGTATGATGTTTATGTCACCTACGCACTCCACGTTGCAATCATATGGAGAGGAATCATGGGGCGAGGAAGGCATATACATTTCACCCTGACAAAATGGACATATTGTAAATCCTCCGCGTTCGTCTGCTTCAGATGTCGTATAATAGCTCCACTCTTTGCAATGGGGGCATAACGGAATTACGTTCTTATGCAGTGTGTCCGTACACCCATCGAAATCATCATCCCAATCAATTATTGGCAGCGCAGTTTTTGGTATGCTCATTTCCGCATCTTCCTTTCTTACGTTGAATCGAGAATTATTTTCCTAAAAATCCGCTATCCAGCCCTTCCGGCAACTTAACGCTATAGCCTCGCTGCCGCATGCTATGGAGCTTAAAGCACAGCAAAGCATTGGGTATGTATAAAGAGGACGCGAGGCTGTTGTAATCTATATCGTCATAAGAAAGAATATCGGTAATGTGTTCATCCGTTATTAGAAAATCCGCAAGGAAAAAGTTCGCTTGCCTCTCAAGCCTGCCTGCAGATCCAAATAGGTCAAAATCCCGCAGCATGTGCATCTTTATTATGTGATCATAATGCAGTACCAGATGGGCAGCTTCGTGTCCGGCTGCAATAAGCTGGTAATGTTCATCTAAATTCCCGTTAATCACAGCATATTTGATTTTATTAAACACGGCGCAATACCCTTTTTGACCATCCGCAGGATATACATATGAAAATTTAGTTACCGCATTGATATAATCGAGCAATACAAACGGGTCGCGAGTTTTATACTTTTTTACGCACCGCGCAGCTTCGAAAAATAAATGCTCCGTCAACCCAAATCCCCCTCGGTGTTTTTGTGCAAAATCATCCAAAGTCTTTCCTTGGTGGATATCGTAGTATTTTCTTACTTGGCGGTACATGTCAAAAGCTTTGCGCGTTTCTTATATAATTAGGCAAGGCAGTTAAGCGCCGCCTCTATAGGCTGTCGGCGGTTGACGCCTTGCCGTCTTTATTTTGCCGTTTGCGGCCGCTATGTGGGGTAAATTTCTTTGCCCTTTCTTTAGAGTCAAAATACAAAGCCTGTATTTCGTGTAAGAAGGCCAATTTGTCCTCATCCGAGAGGCCGCCGCCCGCAAACAGGACTGATGCTTGCTCGAGGACAGCTTCAGCCTGATTGACGCCGCGCCTCCCGTACTTTATAGACACTTCGGCTAAAAATTCCTCATCTTCCGTCAAAAAATAATTCTTGTCCACTTGAAACAAATCGGCAAGTTTCTGATAAACCTCCCGTTTAGCCGGATAGCTGGTTCCGGCTTCATAATACTGGACTAACCGGCTGCTCACATCTAACGCATCCGCCACTGCCTTATGCGTCAAACCCTTTTCGATCCGGAGCGCCTTTAGCTTTTCGCCAAACCTCATTATAATTCTCCTTTTTATTGTAGCATAGAACAAACTTTCTTTTTTTACTTGACAAATTACATTCAGGGATATACAATTATAGCGAAAAAATATTTCGTTTTAAGTATATCACATTGAAAATATATGTCTACGGTAAAAAAAGGGAAGGTCGCAAAATCAATGCTTTAAAAACAATGAAAAAATGGAAGGTCGGTTATAAGAGATGATTAGACTTAGGGATGTAAGCCAAGCCGTGAATGATTTACTGACGGAATTTAATTTAATCGATCCTAATACATACGACCACAATGAATTAATGCAAATTCTCATTGAACTCACGAAAAGCTGCGGCTTGCGCCCTCCTGAAACAGAACTTAATAAAAATACATAGAATTGACAAGTATTGCCACATGCTTTATAGGTGCATGTGGGTTTTGTTTCTGTACATGTTTGTTGACAAAGCATCTGCATATAAAGTACAATTTGTACATATTAAGTTCATAAAAAGAACAATACATAAAGAAGGGCGCCAGTACGGCGCTCACACCAGACCGCGTTACTAGGAGGCGCCGCATTGGAGTTAGACAAAAAAATTTATCGTTTGCATACCAAGGAACTAAATAATAAATCAGATAAATGCGTTTATGATCTCTTTCAATGGAAAAGGGTGGACGTTAAGCTAACCAACCATTCCACAGGCGAAATCATAACGGACATGAAAGACTTGGAATTTCCGGCAGGCTATTCTCAAAGCGCCTGCGATATAATCGCATGCAAATTCTTCCGCAAGAAAGGCGTCCCCGTACGCTCGTCGGACGATTGTCCGGACGAGCGCGGTTATGAATATTCAATGCGGCAGCTGGTACATCGTATGGTTAATTTTTGGGTAGAGGCGCTGTACGATGAAGCTGTTATATTGGAGGAACAAAAACAGATCGTCTACGATGAATTGGCATACATGATGCTGGCGCAAATCTGGGCGCCGAACAGCCCGCAGTTTTTTAACACCGGCTTGAAATTGGCATACGACATCCCGGGGATGCAGCAAGGCCATTTTTATTACGATGAAAAAAGCGAGAGCGTCGCCGTGTCCGCCGACGCTTACACACGCACACAAGGCTCGGCGTGTTTTATATTGGGCGTTGAAGATTCATTGATAGGTAAGAAGTCGCTTACGGATCAGCTAACCACGGAAACGCTTTTATTCAAGTACGGTTCGGGCGCCGGCTCTAACTGGTCAGCGATCCGGGGGAAAAATGAAATGCTGTCCGGCGGCGGTAAATCGTCCGGCTTATTGAGCTTCCTCAAAGTGTCGGACCGTAACGCCGGAGCGATTAAATCCGGAGGCACAACGCGCAGGGCCGCTAAAATGAATATTCTTAATTTAGGGCATCCGGAGATACTGGACTTCATCACTTGGAAAGCCCGTGAAGAAAAAAAGGCAAAGGCCCTTGGGGAGAAGGGGTATGCTATGGACATTGACGGCGAAGCTTACGAAACGGTATCCGGACAAAACGCGAATAACTCGATCCGTGTACCTGATGCTTTTATGAAACAGCTGGATCAGCCCGGCGCAATGTGGGAGCTTACCGGGCGCGTTGACGAAAACGCGGACAGCAAAATCCCCGTGTCCGTTATCTGGGACAAAACAGCGGAATCAGCTTGGGCTTGCGGTGATCCGGGCATTCAATTCGATAACACGATAAATGCCTGGCATACATGCCCATATGGTGAAGATGGGGTACTCAGCGGCCGCAATCGGATCAACGCATCCAATCCCTGCTCCGAATACATGTTTTTAGACGATACCGCCTGCAACCTTGCGAGTATCAATATACTGAAGTTTTATGACATGGAAATGGATACATTCGATATAGACGCATATTTACATACCATCTTCCTAATACAGCTGGTGTTGGAAGCTACAATCCATTGGGGGCAATTCCCGACCGAAGACATAGCGCGGCGCTCTTACCTTTTTCGTACTACAGGACTAGGTCTGACTAATCTGGGAACGCTATTTATGTGTATGGGCTTGCCTTATGATTCGGATGAAGCGCGTAGTATAGGAGCAGCGTTGTGTAGTTTATTGACAGGATATTCGTACTATACTTCCGCTTTGATGGCTGAAAAGGTAGGCCCATTCCCTTGTTATGAAATCAATAAACAGGCCATGAAGCGCGCTATACATAACCATGCGCGGGCAACGTCAAGTACCATCACAGGGGGGTTTAAGTGTTTATTTTATGAGCCGGTATGCATAGATACTGAAACAATCGGATCCTTGGGTTACGATGTTATCTTGGAACACCTGCATGAAGTATGGATTGACGCAATAGCCGCGGGAGAACAACACGGATACCGCAATGCCCAAGTTACCGCCCTTGCGCCAACCGGGACTATCTCGTTCGCTATGGATTGCGCGACTACATCCTCCGAGCCATTTTTTAGCCATATTGCGTATAAGAAATTAGTGGGCGGTAATTGCATGGCAATCGTCAACCCGGCGATACCGGCGGCCTTGAATTGGTTAGGGTATAGCGAAAAACAGATCGCGGATATAACAGGCTATGTAATGCAAAAAAATGATAAAGGCGAAGTGCTGGACGGGAAGATCGAGGGGGCGCCGCATCTCATTACAGAACATTACTCAGTTTTCGATACAGCCAATAAATGCGGTACCGGCAGCCGCGCTATATCCCCGGCCGGACACGTTAAGATGATGGGAGCGCTGACGCCGCACATAACCGGCGCAATCAGTAAGACGGTCAACCTGGACAGCGAGGCGACCGTCGATGACATTAAGGATATTTACAGATATGCTTGGCAGCTGGGAATCAAGGCAATCACCGTTTACCGTGACGGTTGCAAGAGTACGCAGCCGCTTAATTCACACAAGGCAGCAGACGGGGACGATCCGCGGCGCCTTGAGTTGCGGCATATCAAGCCTTTAGGCATACGTAACGCAAGGGTACATGAAGCGGAGATAAATGGAATGAAGCTGTACATTACGGTATCGTTCTATGAGGACAGGCGGGTAGGGGAGATTTACGTTACGGCCGGCCGTCAGGGGTCATTGATTAAGGGGCTTCTGGACAGCCTGTCAACCACTGTTTCAAAAATGCTGCAATACGGCGTTCCGGCGGCGGAAATCGCAAGGATATACCGCGGCCATAAATACGAGCCAAACGGCATAGTGATCGGCCATCCCTATATTAAGTTCGTGGATTCCATTTCCGATCTCATCAGTAAGATTATCGACATAGAAAGGGGCGACTTTAACCATTGCCAGATCAAGCCTGATGGTTACGTTACGTTGCCCCCTAAAGATCAATTAAAAGAACCGGCGCGACACCGATTTAACGACGGGGATTATATACATGGCGAAACATGCCCAAATTGCAATGATAATAAAATGGTCAGGAATGGGACATGCAGTATTTGTACCGTATGCGGCACTACGACGGGCTGCAGCTAACGAGGTTGATTTAAACGCGGTTCCCTTTAATGTTCTAACTTATAAAGAAACGCCCCGTAAAACCTAATAGTTTTAAGGGGCGTCTTCAATTTGCGTTATTTGAAATATGTCTTTCTGTATCTTTAAACCTGTTACAAAGCCCATTTCATAGGATAGTTGATTTATATCACCGATTATCGTTATAATTTCTTCAAACATTTCATCTGTTTTCAATTGTTTTTTAGCTTCGTCATCACCTATGCTATCCCAATCATAATTAATTATTTTATCCCTGAATGAGCGTATACCTTTTCCCAGAGCCATGCCATATCGCAAATGCCTTTCCTTTGGCGTCCCTTTTTCCTTAATTTTTATATCGCCCGAACCTGAACAAATGAACTCACATATTTGCTGTAAGCCTACTCTTTTCCAGTAGTCATCATCGTACATGGTTTCCAATCCCCCGTGAAATTCTGATTATTAGCACAATATTAATTTAATCATGTGCTAAAGTCAAGAAATATTCTGATTATTAACACGAGGGACTAAAGTGAAAATTTACGATTTTCGAGGCAAAAAGAATATTAGTGGTGATAAAATAAGGGAAGTACGAACCAAAAACCGTATCACTCAATCAGACCTTGCCGCGCGGCTGCAGGTTGCGGGAGTAACCCTCGAACGGGACAGCATAAGCCGACTTGAAATCGGTACCCGCTTCGTTGCCGATTTTGAGCTTAAAATAATAGCTGAAATCTTAGGCGTGAGTGTTGAATGGCTTTTATCCGACACATGTAACCCTCAATCATCTGTGGGGAGGTAACACCAAAAGCGACCGTTTTGTCGGTTAGAACGGTCGCTTTATACGCTTATGGTATTTCATTTCCTATCAGACTTTATAAATTCCACAACAACCCCGTCTTCGGCATCCGGCACGGCGCCGTCTATTATGACGGGCTTGTCCCTTTCTATGTCAGTGCCTAAATGACAAATTAAGCTATGTTCATTGAGTATTATCAGACCTGCGCCGGCACACATATACATTACGTATCCATCCGGTATAGCATAATAATCTGATTCCATCCGGCCGGGGAGCGTTTCTCCATGAAAACTATATTCGCCCCTCTTGTCCCTATAAATTCTCACGCTCCCCTTGATTTCGTCGCGCTGATAGTTTTTTTCATTTAGCCTTTTCAGATACTCCGCTGTTTGGATAACCCTTTTTATAGCCTGCTCTTTTTTAAGCCTTAATTGTTTTTCTCCTTCTGTTTCCGATTCCCGTTTCAGCTGGTCCAAACTCGGCAGCTGCTTCACGGCTGCTCTATTGACCGCCCTTATTGCGCCGGTTATCGTACCTGTTTCGGCGCTCCTGTCGGCAATCTCATTTTGTTTCTCCGGATTCATGCGCGACAACTGCAAGGCTTCTTTTTTTGTTGCGTTATATTCCATTATCGCTTTTTTAGCCTTATCAGTTAAGTCACGGGATATCTGTATGTCCTGCTGTATTTTCCTTGGCGTAAAACCCGTCTTAGTTGCGGTATCGTCCGCAAACGACGGCTTAGGTTCAGTCACGGCCGGTTCAGGCATGGCAGGTATATTATCAAGACGAATTTGGTTCGTCTTGATATTTTCGCTTTCTGGTTCAGGCACGGCCAGCTCACTATCAAGACGAATTTGGTTCGTCTTGAAATCTTCACTTTTCCTGTCGCCGCCATGCTTTGTCTCAGGATACAATTCCTCGTAAATTTCCTTTCGCCGTTCTAGTACCCTACCCTGTTCCAAAAAATGCAGCTCACCCCTTACTAGGTTTTCGTCTATCTCAGCCAGTTCGATAAGTAAGCTATCGCCCTTTTCGAGATAGGTATACGGTATTTCCATAAGGCCCATATCTTTAAATGCCTGAACCCGATGCGCCCCCGCTATCAAGGTATTATCGTGTGTCAGCGTTATAGGATTTATCAGCCCTACTTCCTTGATGCTCTTAACTAAGTCTTTAACCTTGTCAGCGCTCACTGCTCGCCGTCCGGGTAAAATTTTAATATCTTGTATGCTAATCGTTTTTTGTGCAGAAGTATCCGGCTCGACGTAATCTAAAAAGAAATCTGTTTCGCCATTAACTTGCTCAAAAGTTTCACTCGGCATACCGAAGCGTTGTTTTTTAGCCATTATCTCTCTCCAACCCCAGATATTCATTAATGAAGTCTAAATAATCATTGGCAGGTTTTGGTTTTATAAAAGTTTTATATGGGTTTGCTTTCCGGGCCTGTGTTTCTTTGAGCGCCACGCTATCCCGTATTGTTGTACGAAATACTATCGTACCCATCTGTTTCGCTCCATCCACTATAGTTTGTTTCATGTCACGGGCCAACACTGTTCGTCCGCTATAACGGCATAATAAGATCCCGGCAATATTTAATGTCGGGTTTGATTTTTGTCTAACGGATCTAATGGTGTTATGTAGCTGGCCTAATCCTTGCATTGATAATGCATCGGCAGATACAGGGATAATAACATCATCAGCAGCCACTAGCGCGCTGATCGGAAGCATACCCAACGTTGGCGACGTGTCTATAACAATGTAATCGTAAACAGATTTGAAAGGATCCAATGCTTCTGATAAACGGTTGCTCGCGTCCTTTCCTTTCAACTCTAAATTAACTCTTGACAGCATTAAATTACCAGACACAATAGATCCTTGTTCTACGGTCTGAACCGCGCGCGGCGCTATTATTTCGTCTTTAAGCAACTCATAAACGCCTGGCTTGTTTAAGTCAGCGCCCATGATATAAGACAAGCTTCCTTGCGGATCTGTATCGATTGCGAGTACTTTATATTTATGTAGATGAGCTAACCCTGTAATCATACAATGCGCCGTAGTGGTTTTCGCAACCCCGCCTTTTTGATTTGTAATTACTATTGTCCGTGCCATTGCTCCACCCACTTTCAAAGGAACCTACAAAATTTAACACAAGTATATACCATATGTGCACTCTAATCAACATACAATACATATAAAAAATATGCGCTTTTATATGGCAATGCAAAAAACTGGTAACTATAACTCGCGTCCGTTCCGCCTTGCCGGTTGTCAAGGGCCGGGTAGTATTTTTTTGCAAAAGGCGCAAAAAAATCTCCACCCTTAAACCCTTGACAACCGGCATTTCCGCTGTGCCATTTCATCGCCGCCAACGGGAAGCAGAAAAAAGCTCTGCTTCCCATTGGCGGCGATTTCATTCTACAGCGGAAAACGGCTCCACTAGATAGATATAGGTTCCCTGCATTAAGAC
>JGI24702J35022_10000442_pt1 | contig 25045 bp, 10 predicted proteins | sample TergutTh196P4_FD_35022 | JGI IMG/M metagenome (IMG submission 35022)
ACTTGCTGAGTAAAATGGGCTTTCCACCAAACTGGAAAAAGATATCTTCATATCGTCTGTAGCCGTTAGTGTGCCGGAAACCTGCAAGAGGGCGAACACATTGGTTCGACCCTATGGCACGCGTGGATTATCATTGATCAACCGTTATCAGCCTATGTGAGGAACGTATGTGAACGCTTAAGGGAACTCTTTTGATTATGAAAGAGTTCCCTTTGAGACAGATTTTTAACTTACGACTATTTTTTTATAGCTTATTCGAACACTACTGCTTCAGTTACTGGTATCATGGTCTCGTCAGTCCAGTGGAACACTTTGAGCCGCGCCGTATCCGCCGGGATTACAAAGTCTGAATTGACTCCGGTCAAGTTGCCGCTTGCGTCAATGCTTGCGGCTGCCGTCGCGATTTTCAGCATAACGCCTTTGCTGTTATACGTGGCATTGGATTTCTTTTGAGAATTGTGAATAATTTGTTCTATTTAAAACGCGTCGGTGGTGTAGAACTCACCACCGACGCTAATAATTGCTTTATTGTATATACAAAATCAGGTTATGTGGTTAATGACAAACTATATGTGACAGGTTCATAATAGGCATATCCATTCAGGTTAATACAAATAGTATAGACCTTGCCCGCGTCCATTATGAACGAAATGATAGGCGCGCCAGTAATCTCAGCCCATTGGTGACAAGAAATCCCCATCAAGTTCCCGTCTTCATCGAAAATACTGAAATTTAGCGCGATATCCGTTATTTGATACATGAACAACCAAAGAATATCAAAATCTAACTCAATGTACACTTTTGTTGTTTGATTACTTGAAAACTCATACGCTGTCCCAAATCCATCAGATTGAAACGCGTATCTGTCAATGGATATTGGACTAGCCGCCGGGTCGCCCAACACTTCATCAGCCGCAGCCATTTCAAGAAGTAGGCTATAATATGAGTCAGGTTCAGTACTGACAAAAAACTCAACTTTGACAGTATATAGTTTAACACTTGTCAAGATAATATTTGTTGAGTTATCCACCATTATTTATCGATTAAAAGCTATATCATATATAATGTCTGTTGATTCAATTTCAAAAGAGCATTTATTTCAACTTTTATTTGGCAATAGAAAAGAAAAACAGATGAAAATAACCCCTTCTATTGCAAGGATATATGCAGCACTGCAACTAAACTGTGATTTTTACGATACCACCTTAACAGTTATCAACAAGCTAAAAATACTGTTGCTCGAAAGTCATCACTGAGAGACAAAGGAGTATATGTGTAAAGGAGTATACATGACCAATACTCTCAGAGGCTGTCTTTTTCACCAGCCTCCACTTAAGGACTCCCGTTGTGTCTTGATTCAATTTGAACCACAGCTCACGTTTTAGAATCCATATCTAATGAACTGCCATCCTGGCAACCACTCCAATAGCGCTATGTAATTAGTATTTACAGTCATGCCGCTCAATGCAGGGTAAAACACAACAAACATAATAAACACAAGCGCGCAACATCCCAATGTGTAACAAACTTGACGTTGCTTTGATCGAGTCTTTATAAAATAAGCGACCATAAGAGCCAGAAACGGCACACATGGAAAGTAATGATAAATGAATGATGACCGGGAAATAAAAGCCCAAGGTAGGATATGGGCTATCCAAGCAACGCACAAAAAGCGGGCTGTTTTGTCCTTGTTAGCAATCCAGCGATAAACACACCATAAAAGCGCCAAAAGCCCGCCCCACCAAAGAGCTGGGTTTCCGAAAGAGCTGATAGAACTATAACGTCCCGCCCCAATATCAAGACGGTTGTAAACCATCGGGTTAAGGTTCAGTGGCCATGTCCACCAGCGGGACTGATAAATATTGTTTTCCGCCATTTGTGTGTGAAATTTCAGCATATTTAATTGATTTTCTATAATCCCTTCAGGCCAGCGCAGACCTGAAGCGCGAGAGAAAGGTATGTAAGCTAGGCAATAAATAACGATAGGTACGACAATAAAAAACAATACGCACAATACAACCGTTTTGGANAAACTCTTTGTGAATGTTCCTTTGTTGTAGAAGTCGTGATCTAATCGGGACTCATTCCAAGTCAACACAAATAAAGCAAAAAGACCAAGACCGGCGAACGCACCCTGCCATTTGACCGAAATTGCAAGCCCCATAAACACTCCTGACAGGGCAAGACACATTAACGCTTTTGGTGCAAGCCTGTTTTCAGGTCTTATACTTGAATATTCATACATAAACAGATACGCGCATATGATAAACGTCAAAAGAAAAGAGTCCAAAGTGGCAACACGAGCTTGTACAAAGCGCATGAAGTCGAATATAAAGACGAATGAAGCAAAAAAGGCGAAAAGCCGCGATTTGAAAATACGTTTTCCTAGCGCATATATCGGAAAAATCATAAGAACTCCGAACAGCGCGGACATAAAACGCCAACCAAATGGCGTCATTCCAAATATGTTAATGCCNAGAGCGATAATACTCTTACCCAATGGCGGATGTGTCCATTCATGCGGCATTTGACTGTGGATAAACTCATATGCTGTGAANGCGTGGATTGTNTCGTCAAAATACATGTTATTTATATAAGATGGGTTTTCAGGGATAACCCAAGTTTCATCGAACATAAACACCGCGTCCGATGGCTGATAGGCAACAGGTTTTACGTACTCATCATTGCTGACAAAGCCCATTTCAAGAATGCACATGCCAGTTTCTGAAGGCTCTACTATAACGTACCTTGTCTTAACAGGAAATTGGAACGCTAACCAATGGAATCTGATAATGCGCGTTTCCTCGTGAAACAATTCTGAAGCGTTCCCACCGTCCCAAGCATATAGCCGAAACCCTCCAACATTTGGGTTTCCGCCATTAAGGAATACAACGCCCTCAAATTCTATCATTTGGCCAAAATCAATAAATATGGGTTTGTTTGATGTAGCGTTATAATCTGTTTGTGGGAATTTTATGTCGCCCAAGTTGAAAAATGTCACTGAAGCGGCGATAAAACCCAGCAAGCCACATAACAGCGCGTCCTGAATCCGGAATTCTGAGAACAATTTATTGAAGAGAGTTACTTTTTTCATTTTGAACTCATTTTCCACTTATATTCTTATAAATAGCGGGGCGCCGCGTTTTGCTGGCGCCCCGCTGTGCTAAATCTTTGTTACCTTTTGGCCTGGACCGATTTAAAACATATCAAATGGCACAGCCAAAGGAATGAAGTCGTCTGCGGTCCAAAGGAACAGCTTGACGTTGTAATCGCTGCCGGCTTTTCTCGTATCTAGAACGATGTCGGGAGCGAACTGCGCCGTTGAGTTNGCNGCTACNCTGAACGCGCTACTGATGCCGGAATCAACCATCCTGCCATTTGANTCATAGACTGCNGAGAACACTTTGACATCCCCNGCGAATGACGTGTCATTATTAAGCATTAAGTCAATAAAGCCGTCTCCTAGGTTGAATATCCCGTTGTCCTTGTAAATCCTTATGTCGTCGAAGTANCCTTCTATCCTTTCCCCTGGATTNGCGACGCCATTTTCAAAGCCGATGAGGATTTCCGTCACCATCTTGCCCGCTGCGTACTTTCCAATATCACATACAACATGGTTCCACTGCCCGATGGCTTTACCTTCGCCCTGATTTACCGGCAGCATGCTGACGCCGTTCTGATCGACAGACGAAAGGTTCTTCAGGTAGGTTCCGTCGGAGAACCTGATATCGATAGCCATATTCGCGCTTAAACTGTTCTGTGGGTTGAACATATAGGAAAACTTTGTTTCAGGCAATATCAAAACATTCACTGGATTTTTTATGGAAGCTGAGCTTCTTGCCTGAACCGTCGGTGTGCTGACATTGGTTGCGACATTACCCTCGAAAGCTATTACATTGCGCCCGTTTGTATTGGTAATGGAGAGCAAACCATCTTTTGTGGGCGCTCCGCTCCTAATCCTCGCATCAAGCGTCCCATTCTCAGTATAGCCTCCAACAAAGCCAAAGTATGAGAACTGAACGGTCGTGCCTGAGTTTGATAGAGCCGTGCCGTTACTGGATGTACCAATGCGGGTAATCTGCAACCTGTAGTACCTGAACCCTTCTTCCGGGATAGAGCCCTCGATAAACGAGAATTGCCTTGTTTGATAGTTTGTATTCCAACCGGAACCCCGACCCGATTCTGAGCTTACGGTAGTCCATGGCCCTGACGCGCTATTGCCTCCTTGGACAGTCCATGTATGGAGAACTCTGCCCGTGTAGGACATATCGTCGTTAGCGCCGCGGATAATATAGTCGGAGAATTTTACCTGCGAACCGGCGTCCATTATGAACCACGCGTTACTTGAAGTAACACTGGTATTGCACCACTTGGAGCTTCCATTGTTCGTGAGTATTTGGTTAGCGCCTTCGGTACCAGTGAGCGACGTTCCTGCGCTGTTGATAGAAGCAAAATTTCTATATGTGGGTATCAGCTCACCTGCGATATTTAGGCTTCCCCCGCTGACCGGGTTCCCAGAATTCAAGCCAGACCTGGTGTCCGAGAAGTTCCAGTAGTACTCTTCGGGGATCCCCTCGTACTGATGAACCTCGCCAAAACCGTCTACAGGGTCGGCAAGGGTTATCGCGGCGATCTTCATGAGAGAGTTTTGCGGGATATCTATGCTTGCTACTATCTTTGAATCGTCGATATCAATATCGTACACAAATAGATAGCATTCGCATTCATAGATTTCGGCGCTGTTGCTTGTTCCATTAGACGTATGATGATGGCCACTGAAGAAGGCGATCGAGTCATATACATATGGTTTGTCGTCTATCCAAGCCGTATTGCTCCAACCGGATAGATGGGTGCGCCAACTGTTGAACGTGATGTTTTTGCTGACCGACGTGCCGTCTGTATAGTTGACAGTGAAAGTCCCTTCGACCGCATTATTCAGGAATGGTGTAGCGATAGTGTATGTGCCGCCGCTGCTGTTTGCCGAGGCACCTACAATGTAGACCTTGCTGTATTTGCCAGCAGTAGAGACATTTACTGTGCTATTTCCGGTGGTTCCATTCAGGAAGTTGTTGGCATCGGCTGCGCCAAGGCTGAACTCTATACCTTGATAGTTGATTTTGTTGTTAGCAGGCCAGTATTCCTGTGGGAAGGATCTACCGTTATTGCTTGTGGAAGCTCCGGTACCTTCAAAGAAACCCGCCCTGCGGTTTGCGTTGCCTGTTACGCCGCGCGAATTGTACGCAAGCGATACGCTTTCCTGCGGTATCGTTATCGCGCTGAGCGACGACGGGGCAAGCTCCACCTGTATCGTCAGTACTTCATACTTGCCGATGTCAAACGAAACAGTATCGCCTGACACTGTAAGCGCTTTTGTTACATAAGCGTTCCGGCCTGTGTAGCCGTTTGCAGCGGTGAAATCATGCTCAAGCATATTGACTTCTTTCGCGCTGCCGGGGACAATGGTTCCGGGCAGTGTAACGGTAACGCCGCTGGTGTCTTTACCGGTTGCTTCGTAGACGCGTACGACGATCTTATTATTATCTGTGGGTTCGTCATATTGATTCTTGAGCGCGCTAATGATTACATTAGGCTTGTTTGTACTCGCGAAAGACTTTGAGGAACCCCAATCAACATTGGCATTTTTCGCAGCTTCAAACGCTGTCATCGGGGTGTTGACTTCATACCCCTGATTTACCGTTGAGGCATCCTTCCAGCTTCCAGCATGTGGATATATTGCGTAATTGATCTCATGGACGGAACTGTCAACCGTGTACTGCGCCTGAGGTGGGAAGTTTTGGTTGCTAGCCCAACTGGTTACTACAGGCACGCGGCATACGGTGATACGGTTACGCACCCAGGCTACGCCGGCGGTTGTAACCTTTCTGAGTGAGTCGTTGCCGTATTTTGCATCATTGATAATGCTTACGCCCCAACCGCCGCTCTTGTCGGTCACGTCAGCCCATTTATGCATTGGGACCTCGAAACGTGCTCTACCAAAGAGGTTATCGCGAACTGTTGGGCGCTCTACCGCGCCGAAGGATGTCTCATAGGCGGCGTAGTTATTATCAGCCAGGATCGGGAACGAAACCTTAAGCAGCCGCTTTGGTTGATACCAGTTTGCCTTGAGGTGGACGTCCACGCGCTCGCTGTCGGCGTTCAAGGTGAAATCCTGGATAACCGAAGCGCCGTTCCATTCTTTTACAACGCTTATGGTAACCTTTTCAGGTGTGTTGCAAGTGACTTCCATTGAGATCGGCACACCAGTTATAATAAAGTCAGGCTCTTTGTTTAGCTCGTCAATGTTGACTTCCCACTGGTGGAAACTTTGGGTAGGAGCAACTGTGTCGCAGTCCCTGTAAATATGCAGCTCTCCGCCTTCTGTCCCCTCGCCTTGTACGAACATCTCCTGCCACACGCCATTAACAATTGTCTGGAGGCTGGAGATATATCCGGTTGCGGGGTTTAGCGTCATCTTGACGTTATTGTTCTCTACTGTCCAGTTGGCGGCGTTAAACTTCAGCGGAGTCACTCGCGAAGCTGCATCCGATACCCTCGCGTCGAAAACCTTATATCCTGTCGCGGGTACATCTTTCGCCATGAAAGTCACCGTCAATATTTTATTAGCTCTGTCACGGATTATGTTAGTTGGGGCAATTGGGGTGGTCCCATCGTAGATTACCAAGCTACCTGTCGGCAGCTCATCGTATTTCAGATCGACAGTCACTTCACCGTCGCGCTGCCACGATAAGCTGTTATATACGAATACAGGCTTGCCCTGCACATTTGTGTCGGCGCGGTAAGCAAGGGATGCCAGCGCGTTGCTCCGTACGTTGGTGAACAAGTTTTTGGCCAGTTCCTGTTGGTTAAATGTGAGATAGGACTGCCAGGCAAGCGCGGAGCCGGGCAATACGTCGTGCATCTGGTTGATGAGTATTTTGTACCAGCCATCTTCGATCCTGTCCGCGCTGTTAGTTGTCAGAGAATTTGTGTAGAAGCCGATGGTGGCGGCTTTCTCTGCGCTCTCCCCAAGTATCTCGTTATCGCGGTTGTATTTCTTGATGCGCGCCCAGGTCGTATATGTGCCGCGGTGGAATTCGGCGTACATCTCCCCGTCGATATAGTTACCGTCGGTGGTGTTTATGCGTTCCAGGTTCTCGGTCGCAACAAGGTCGTCAAAGAACTCCGTCACTGTGGCGGATTTTACATTGATCGCGGAACCCTGATTAGCTGCGACATAGACATGGAAACCATAACTGTTGCCATTGTTGGTCTCTACAGTACCGCCAGTCATGCCCTGGCCGAAGTCGCCTCCCCCATAAAATGCCAGCGCTTTCTTTATTCCAGTACTTCTTACGCCGCCATGGAAATTCCTGTTATTTGGGAAGCCCGAAGCGTCGTTGCCGGTGGTAGTAACCCAGTTGGCGTCGAATATTGACTGGATGTTGGTGAGCGACGTGTTGTTATAGTCGTTTTGAAGGAAGTTCGCGATAACTGTACTCTTCCCGTCGAGAGCCTGCCATGTCTGGATATCAGAGTCGCGAGCCCTAGCGCCTGACCTGAAGTGATCGTAGCTGCTGCCAATGGCGGCGCCTGAGTCGCTCGAACCGGTGCTTTGGCCGTTCCAGTTGACCTTGCTCGTCACAAAATACCACATTTGCGACTTGCGGAGAATCTGGGGTATCTGGCCGGAAAACCCAAACACGTCAGGAACCATGCCGGTTCTTGCATAATAGGGTTCTCCGTGTAATGTAAAGTTGTTCAGGAAGAAATGCTGGCCATAAAGGCTTTGGCGTACAAGGGCTTCGCCACTGGGTATGTTGAGGTCGGGTTCAACGATCTGTCCGCCCGCCAAGTCCAACTGCCCTTTATCCACGAGGTCCACTACGTCGTTCCAGAGCCTCTCGGTTGCGGTTGGATTATCCATGTTGTAATAGTCTTTGAGCATTTTAAGGTGCGCCGAGGCAGAAGTAGTGAACCTGTACTGCGTTCCCGACTTTAACGCATTGGCAGCGTTCGTAAACATGGGTCTTATGCCATAAGTGTTACTTGCGGTGTTTCTCGCTATTTGCGGGAATGGGTGCTGCCAGGCGGTGTCCAAATGTGTGTTTGGAACCATGTACAACGTTAATTCCTTGCTGAGCGTTACCGCTGCTTGAGCCTGGATTCCAAACATCGGAATGACAAGCACAGATATCAGTAAAAGCGCAACAAAGCGTGTAAATAAGATTCTCTTTTTAAGCAAGAAAAATCACTCCTAATCTAAATTAATATAGTTTCATTTCAAACAGAAGATTAATAAGAAGTTATGGTTTTCGAAGCAATCCATGCGTTATTATTCGCAAAACCAAACGCTCAAAGACCACATCTGATTTTGCCAGATGACCTCACCTCTCCTCTCAATATCCCGCAGTTTGGACGTTATCCGCAGGTATCCGTCATTCCGCCCCCCCAGCAAATCTTCATCGGCGCGCAAGACTTGCTAAACAGAACTACGATAAACCTACAATTATTATTTGTATATGTTCAATGCCCACGCGCAAGACAGAGAATCCTTTGAATTGTTTTGTTTTAAAACAAGAGGTTGCGCACAACAGTCTGGCAACTGAAACCGTTAGTACCTTATGGATTGTTGGAGTAAATAAAAAACAACAAAATCCCCTCGTCTAACCCCCGTATTCTGACTCCTGACTCCTGAATTCTGGCACCGCGCTTTGGGTTGTGGGCAAAGCCCGCTTTAGGTCTCTTGAGTCTTAGTGGGACTATTTAAAAGTGTACTTTTTTATATTATAGGGATTTTTTCTTTTCCAGATACTATTATTCCAGTTATAGCATATTAATCATAAATAAGCAACATAAAAAATCTCTTTACGTTATCTATATTTTACAAAAATAGCATTCTAATTTTATTTATTACGTCCATGTAATGACCACTATAAAAAAGTACACTTTTAAATAGTCCCAATACCGAGATTCAAGAGACCTAACGGTTTCAGTTGCCAGACTGTTGTTCGCAACCTCTTGTTTTTAAGAGCAAAACAATTCAAAGGATTCTCTGTCTTGCGCGTGGGCATTGAACATATACAAATAATAATTGTAGGTTTATCGTAGTTCTGTTTAGCAAGTTTTACGCGCCAATGAAGATTTGCTGGGGGGGCGGAACATCGGATACCTACGGATAACGTCCAGACTGCGGGATATTGAGAGGAGAGGTGAGGTCATCTGGCAAAATCAGATGTGGTCATTGAGCGTTTGGTTTTGCGAATAATAACGCATGGATTGCTTCGAAAACCATAACTTCTTATTAATCTTCTGTTTAAAATGAAACTATATTAATTTAGATTAGGAGTGATTTTTCTTGCTTAAAAAGAGAATCTTATTTACACGCTTTGTTGCGCTTTTACTGATATCTATGCTTGTCATACCGATGTTTGGGATACAAGCTTCAGCAGCGGTAACGCTCAGCAAGGAATTAACGTTGTACATGGTTCCAAACACACATTTGGACACCGCCTGGCAGCACCCATTCCCGCAGGTAGCGAACAACACCTCTTACGGCATAAGGCCCATGTTCACTAACTCTACAACAGCATTAAAGCAGGGAACGCAGTATAGGTTTACTACTTCCGCCTCGGCGCATCTTAGAATGCTTAAAGATTATTACAACATGGATAACCCCACTACTGCTCAACGTCTTTGGAACGACGTAGTGGATCTCGTGGATAAAGGGCAGATAGACTTGGCGGGCGGACAGATTGTCGAACCCGACCTCAACATTCCCAGTGGCGAGGCTCTCGTCCGTCAGAGCCTTTACGCGCAGCATTTTTTCCTGAAAAACTTTACATTACATGGGGAACCCTACTATGCAAGAACCGGCATGGTTCCAGACGTTTTTGGGTTTTCCGGCCAGATACCCCAGATCCTTTTTAAGTCGCAAATGTGGTATTTTGTGACGAGCAAGGTCAACTGGAACGGCCAAAGCGCCGGCTCGAGCGACTCAGGCGCCGCCATTGGCAGCAGCTACGATCACTTCAGGTCAGGCGCTCGGGCTCGCGACTCCGACATCCAGACATGGCAGGCCCTCGACGGGAAGAGCACGGTAATCGCGAACTTCCTTCAAAACGACTATAACAACACTTCTGTCTCAAACATCCAGGCAATATTTGACGCAAACTGGGTCACTACCACTACTAACGACGCCTCAGGTTTCCCGAATAGCCAGAATTTCCATGGCGGCGTAAGAAGTACTGGAATAAAGAAAGCGCTGGCATTTTACGGGGGAGGCGACTTCGGCCAAGGTATGACTGGCGGTATCGTAACGACCAACAATGGCAACAGCTTTGGTTTCCATACCTATGTCGCAGCGAATCAGGGATCTGCGATCAATGTAAGATCTGCCACAGTGACAGAGTTCTTTGACGACCTTGTTGCGACCGAGAACCTGGAACGCATAAACACCACTGATGGCAACTATATCGAAGGGGAGATGTACGCCGAGTTCCACCGCGGCACATACACGACTTGGGCGCGCCTGAAGAAATACAACCGCGATAACGAGATACTTGGGGAAAGCGCGGAGAAAGCCGCCACCATCGGCTTTTATACAAACTCTCTAACAACCAATAGCGCGGACAGGATTGAAGAAGGCTGGTACAAAATCCTTATCAATCAAATGCACGACGTATTGCCAGGCGCCGCGCTTGCATGGCAGTCCTATCTTACATTCAACCAACAGGAACTGGCTAAAAACCTGTTCACCAACGTGCGGAACAACGCGCTAGCCGCCTTGGCTTATCGCGCTGACACAAATGTACAGGGCAAGCCAATATTCGTGTACAACAGCCTTTCATGGAAGCGCAACGGCGAGGTGACGGTTTCCCTGAAATACGATGAGTTGCCGACGGGCGGCGTAGTAATCTACGATGGAACCAGCGCAATTTATCCGTCAAACATACTCCGTGACAGAGCTAAGAAAACGCTAACGGTTACTTTCATGGCTGAAGACGTCCCCGCGACAGGTTATAAGGTTTTTGACGCAAGATTAGAGACTGCGGGTTCACGAACGACGCCGCTGAAGTTTGACGAGGCAACTTGGACTATCGAGAACAATAACATTAAGATGAAGCTCAACCCCGCAACCGGCTATATCTCCAGCCTCCAGACAATTATAAACGGCGCGTGGCAGGAGATGTTCGTCCAAGGCGAGGGGACAGAAGGCGGAGAGCTGCATATTTATAGGGACTGCGACACAGTTGCGCCTTCCCAAAGCTTCCACCAGTGGGAAGTCAACATTGACGAGCTAAACAAAGAGCCTGACTTTATTATAACTGGTGTGCCGCTCTCAATGGAAGTCACATGCAACACGCCCGAAAAGGTCACTGTAAGCGTTGAAAAAGAATGGAACGGCGCGGCGGTCATTCAAGAATACACATTGCACGCTAATAGTGAGCGCGTGGACGTCCATCTCAAGGCAAACTGGTTCCAGCCAAAGCGCCTGCTTAAGGTGTCGTTCCCGATCTTGGCTGACAATAACTACGCCGCCTATGAGACATCCTTCGGCGCGGTAGAGCGCCCGACATTGCGCGACAACCTCTTTGGCAGAGCTCGTTTCGAGGTTCCAATGCATAAATGGGCTGACGTGTCTGACAAGAGCGGTGGTTGGGGCGTAAGCATCATAAATGATGCAAAATACGGTAACGACTCACTCAGAAAGGTTACAGCCGCCGGCGTAGCCTGGGTACGTAACCGCATCACTGTGTGCCGCGTACCCGTAGTCACCAGTTGGGCTAGCAACTCTTCATTCCCACCTCAGGCGCAGTACACAGTTGACAGTTCAGTCCATGAGATCAATTACGCGATATATCCACATGCCGGAAGTTGGAAGGATGCCGCTACCGTAAATCAGGGTTATGAAGTCAACAATCCGATGACGGCTTTTGAGGCTGCGAAAAACACCAATGTTGATTGGGCTTCCTCGAAGTCGTTCGCGAGTACAAACAAGCCTAATGTAATCATTAGCGCGCTCAAGAACCAATACGACGAACCCACAAACAATAATAAGATCGTCGTACGCGTCTACGAGGCGACTGGCAGGGACACCAATGGCGTTACCATCACACTGCCTGGAACCATTGTCCCCGGCAGCGCGAAAGAAGTCAACATGCTTGAGCATGATTTCACTGCCGCAAACGGTTACACAGGCAGAACTGCCTACACAACGAAGGCGCTTACAGTGTCCGGCGATACTGTTTCGTTTGACATCGGTAAGTATGAAGCCCTGACTATCCAGGTGGAGCTTGCGCCGTCGTCGCTTAGCGCACTTGCGATACCTCAAGAGAGCGTATCGCTGGCATACAACTCGCGCGGTGTTACAGGCAACGCAAACCGCAGGGAGGGATTCTTTGAAGGCACTGGAGCATCCACAAGCAATACCGGTAGGTCCTTCCCACAGGAATACTGGCCTGCAAATAATAAAATCAACTATCAGGGCATAGAGTTCAGCCTTGGCGCAGCCGACGCCAACAACTTCCTCAATGGGACCGCCGGAAATAGCACAGTCAGCGTCTCTACTGCCGGCAAATACAGCAAAGTCTACATCGTAGGCGCTTCGGCAAACAGCAGCGGCGGCACAGCCACTGCCTCAACCCCGTTCCTCAACAATGCAGTAGAAGGTGTTTTCACAGTCAATTATACAGATGGAACGTCGGTCAGCAAAAACATCACTTTCAACAGTTGGCGTACCCATCTATCCAGTTGGAACAATTTGACCTGGACTGACGATAAGCCATATGTCTACGACTCGATCGCTTTCTTCAGTGGCCATCATCACACATCCACCGGAACAAGCAACAGCAGCGAAATCTTTGAATGCGAATGCTATCTGTTTGTGTACGATATTGATATCGACGATTCAAAGACAGTAGCGAGCATAGATATCCCGCAAAACTCGCTCATGAAGATCGCCGCTATAACCCTTGCCGACCCAGTGGACGGTTTTGGAGAGGTCCATCAGTACGAGATAGATGACGAGTTCTATTGGAACTTCTCGGATAGCAGGTCGGGAGCGTCTTCTGGTAACCCAGTCAGCGGAGGAAGCCTAAATATCTCGGGTGAGCTTATACCTGTTTATAGAAATTTTGCTTCCATCAACAGTGCTGGAACTACACTCACAGGCACCGAAGGCGCAAACCAGATACTCACGAACAATGGAAGCTCCAAGTGGTGCAATACCAGCGTTAACGCAAACAATGCATGGTTCATCATGGACGCCGGCTCGCAGGTAACATCCCCCGGTTATGTTATCCGTGGTGCTAACGACGATATGTCCTACACGAGCAGAGTCCTCCACTCATGGACTGTCCAGGGAAGCAATAGCGCGTCTGGACCATGGACAACCATAAGTACAGAATCGGGACGGGGTTCCGGTTGGACATCTAACTATCAAACAAGGCAGTTTTCGTTTATTGAGGGTTCTATCCCGGAAGAAGGGTTTAGGTATTACAGGCTGCAGATTACCCGCATTGCCACATCCACTAACGGCACGGCTCTCGGAACTTCAAACACGACCGTCCAGTTCTCTTACTTCGGCCTTGTAGGTGGCTATACCGAGAATGGAGTATTAGAAGCGAGAACCTGGGGAAGCGCGCCCGCAAAAGATGGTTCATTCTCTATTACAAATACGAACGGTCGCAACGTCCTGGCGTATGAAGGCAATGTAGCAACCTATGTCAGTGGGACGCCAGTTCAGGCAAGAAGCTCGGCTTCATTAAGAAGTTTTGTGAATGTTTTGATATTGCCTGACACTAAATTTTCCTATATGTTCAATCCGATTAACAGCATAAGCGCGAATATGGCAATCGATATCAAGTTCTCCGACGGAACTTATCTGAAGAACCTTTCGTCTGTCGATCAGAACGGTGTTAGCATGCTGCCGGCAAATCAGGGCGCAGGTAAAGCCATCGGGCAGTGGAACCATGTCGTATGTGATATTGGCAAGTACGCGGCAGGCAAGATAGTATCGGAAATCCTCATTGGATTTGAACATGCAGACGCAACCCCGGGAGAAAGAATAGAAGGCTACTTCGACGACATAAGGATTTACAAGGACAACGGGATATTCAACCTGGAAGACGGATTTATTAACTTTATGCTTGATAATGACACGTCATTCGCTGGGGATGTCAAAGTGTTCTCGGCAGTCTATGACTCAAATGGTAGGATGGTTGATTCCGGCATCAGTAGCGCGTTCAGCGTAGCGGCTAACTCAACGGCGCAGTTCGCTCCCGACATCGTTCTCGATACGAGAAAAGCCGGCAGCGATTACAACGTCAAGCTGTTCCTTTGGACCGCAGACGACTTTATTCCTTTGGCTGTGCCATTTAATATGTTCTAAATCAGTTCAGTCCAAAAGGTAACAAAGCGTAGCGTAACGCAACGCAAGAGGGGCGCCGTCTTAGCGGCGCCCCGTTTCTGATGTGAGAAACCCTGTTGTCATCCTTGCCAGTTTACGGCGAGAGTGTCCTTCGAGGTAAACGCACAGTTATAAATAATTCAATGTTATCATGGATTAGACCCCCTATTAATGCATTTGGCTTACCATAAAGTGATTTGCTCCTAAACACCACCGTCACGTAATATATTAAGGCTTTCAAAAAATGGGACATCAACATTTAACAGTTCTTTCGGCTCTATTTTTTGCAAGCCCCCACCATAAACACGTCCTTCACTATGTAAACTATCTGGTGTTATTGCGTTAAGCAGTTCCCATACAGTTTTTTTCAAATTAGGTTTTTGAGCAAGGCTTTCCGAAAGACTCTTGCGGGGATATAGAGCGAGGTATGAATTAGTAACAGTTGCTCTTGAGTTGTTTAAAATGAAACGAAATGCTCTACCGCCCTCGGTACTTTGTCTCCCCATATATGTACAAATAAGCATAGGAGCTTCTCGCTGTTCTTGGAAATACCAACACTTGCGAGATTTGCATAAGTAACCGTTGCCAACACTTTCCCGACCGCTTTCAAGATAATCCCAAAGCCGTGGATATTTCTCTCTTACTTCCACTTCGTTTAATCGGCAGTCGAGTAAGAATAATCGTTGTGGTAATATCGGATTACCAAGCGCGTCTGATTCAATCTCTGTGATTTGGACATATCTTGCGCTCGGCAAGACTGGGCGGAAAAATTCAAATGGCAAGCCTAAATCCAAAATCCGGGATTCTTCCATAATGAAAAATTCGTTTCCGCCAGTAGCAATCCCACGCTTAACATCAAAATAATCTTTTAGTTTAAGAGATTTCTCTTTTGTTTTTCTTTGTGGCAAACAAGGGAAGCGTGTCCATTTTGCCTCTTTGTACAGAGTATCAATGCTTATTTCCTTGCTCTCTTTTGGACATGCCAATGTTCCACCGAAAGTAAACGTTACACTTTTGGTAGTCGTTTTTCTTTTTTTGAACCATACAACAGCAGAGGATACTAACGCGTCTTCAAATTGAACATCGCTGGGATTAAACCTGTGAACTCTGAATAATTCAACTTCACGCAATAGAAAATTCTTTATTGCCTTTCCGTAATTGACATCCATAAACTCACTCGGAATTAACCAACCAGCAACCGCACATTCGTCCATCCATTTAACGGATTGCAGAAGAAAATGGCAATATAGTCCCGCAAGCCCGGACAACTTCACTCCCGATGATATTTCGGTTTTATCTTTAATACGCACCTTGTTGTCAGCATTAATTAAGTGGTGGCGAACATATGGAGGATTACAAATAATCAAATTATAATTATCATCTGGCTCGATACCCGTAAAGTCTGCATTGATAATGCTAATATTATGATCATGCCAAAAATCATTAGTCGCATCAGCAAACAGCGGGTCGATTTCAACCGCTGTAGCCAAGGTTATGTCATTGACATCGACTTCTGCCAAAAGTGCAGAATAAAAAGCCCCAGTTCCAAACGCCGGATCGAAGAACTTAATATTATGAGGCGTATCCATATTGTTAATACCAAATGATATTATCTCCCGCGCCAACGACGTAGGCGTGGCAAATTGACCTAATCTACGCCGTTCTTCAATCGTTTTCTGGGCATCAAGTTCAGTTTGTAAGTCAAGCCGATGATTTTCAATAGAATCGCTTAAAGTCCATATAGGGCTAAGTCGTCTATTCTGTGTTCCCATACCCAATCAATCCCTTCTGCGGCTTCATATCCAAGATAACCAGAATCAAAAAAGCCACATAAAAACAATCCAAACCTAACATCGTTACCGTAAGTCTTTTTAAGTTGAGCCATCTTCTGAGCTTCTTCTTTGCGTCTTTTATTAACGTTAGTAAAGTCACCGGCGGATTTTGCTTCAATTAATAATGGCAAGTCACCATCGCGCGACTTAATCGGCATTATTGCAACATCAACAGGGATGTTCACGTGTGCAGTTTCACCATCACCAGAAATTGAAACAGGAATATTTGTTCTAAAAGAGTATGTACCCGCTTGCATATCGCTGAATCCTATACCTTCAACATAGCGATACTCCCGCACCAGAAGCCAATTGCCTATTGCGTTCAATTGCCGTTTTTCTTGCGCGTTGCGGATAATCGGGTCAGACCGAGCTCCGCAGAGTCTATCCGCGACGATTGTTGCCGCCCGGGAAATCTCAATTTCTGTGGCGGCATCTTTGCGATTGCGCCAAACAAATATATCGGGGTCAGCCATTCTTTCTATAATGTCACAAATTCGCTTCAAATCGTTGTCAAGCCTTTCTTGGGTAATCCGGGGAGGAATCCTCGGAGTTGAAGAATCCTCCATACATTTAACAAGTGTATTTGAAATACCTGCTAATCCAACAAGTCTATCGCGGGCTATTGGCGGGCAAGTTGACATTCGGAGAATCGGTAAGATTTCTGGGTGTTCTTTTAATGCTTCGCAAGAAATTCCCATAAGATTATTTGTCGCCATCAAAGCCTGCTCCACACGTTCGGCTGTCCCTAATCTCGTTTCGCGGAAAGCCGTGGGTGCAAACTCCATAAACCAAGAATTATATAAATCGACAGACTGGATTATATCTTTCTTCCATCTGTCCGGAGAACAACGGTTAATTGTTGTTCCTGACATTGTATTCACCTGCTCTTTCAGCGACGGCAAGTAGGTCTTCATCGTGTGATAATTCCATAATATCACCGGGTTCACACTGAAGCACTCTACATATCCGAACAAGAATATCGGTATTCACGTTTTCCCCATTACGGAGTTTAGCCAGCGATGATGGACTTACATTAGCGGCTTCACATAAGTCACCTTTCTTCATGTTTTTGTCTATAAGCAGCTTGAACAGCTTATTGTAGCGAACGCCCATGATTCTCACCCCGTACAAACACTATATATAGCATATGATACCACTATCATCTTGGAAAAGCAAGAATTATTTTTGAGATCTCAAAGTAATATAGCAGATTAAGAAAGCAGAATAGTTTCTCCCCCTAATTATTTCTATGACTTGCACCCGTCAAAAAAACAGTCCGGTAGAAAATATCACCATAACCATTGACAATAGTGCGTTTTTAGATATACTTGACAAGACGTTAGGTAGCAATGATTGTTATTTCCAGCATAGATAACGCAGGAGATTCGACAATACTACTTGGATGGAGGTGGTTCCGACATTCTATATTTACACTCTGCGAGTGATTTGTACTATTAACGCAAGAAAGGAAGGAATGAGAAAAATGTCAAAGCTAAGAAAACTCGTAACGTTATTGTTAATCGCGTTTACAATCGCTAGCGCTGTTCCGGCAGGTGCCGTTAGCGCATCAAGCGTCCCAGAGGTCGATCCTTCTACGTTTCCCGTAGTATACACAAAGGAAATCAACGGTTTGGAATTTAAGGTAAGTATGGAGAAGTCCCAATTCGTATTGGACGATCCAATTCGAATATCAGCGACAGCAAAAAACATCACGAATAGCCCTATTAAGATCATGGCGCCTAATGCCGGCGGAGTATTCTTCAAACTTGAATTCTTTCAGGAAGACTTAAGCAGGGCAAGCCTGGTAATGTCATCGGGACCTGGGCCTTCTCCCCTCACAGTATTAGTCATAAAAACTCTCGAACCGGGCGATGAGTTTACACAAACATTTACTTATGAAACATTGATTCCTCGCTCTTATGAACCGGCGACATTTGGTATCTATAACGTAAATGTGTCGCTTTGGTATACAAATGACCCGATTGTCGCTCAATTCGAGATAAAGGCTCAGGAAGATATACCGACTAGGCAGATTGTGAAAAAATCGTTCATATACGGCGATTTTACAGGCAATGGGATCGTTGATGGTACGGATATTCTGTGGATACAACGCTATTGCGCGTCAGGTAATGATATCGCGGCTATGCTGCGGAATTTTCCAACGACAATAACAACGTTTTGCGAAGAGGCTGCGGATTTCACAAATAACGGAGATATAGATGGGAATGATGTGCTTTGGATTTCTCGTTTTATAGTCTCAAACGAAAATGCGAGCAAAATGCTTCAGAATTTTCCTACGGCCATTGATTTCAGCCATTTAGCTAATTAGGGCATCACAAAAGTTGAGGGCGGTACTTCTGTGTTGCGCGCAACACAGAAGTACCGCCCCTCTTGTACATTAGGGAACAACCAGTGACCGTGTGGCAATCTCCTCCCAGCTCACCCTTGCGCCACGGTCGATAATTCACCTTGATACATTATATTTTTCAAAAAAACGCGCCCTGCAGAGCGTGTTTTTAAATATGCCATTTTGGCACAATTGCTGTTTAAAGCGCTAAAGTAAGGGAGAACTTATGTGTGAAATCGGTGAATAAATCGGTGAATTTTTCTTCAAACCTTGACATAGTTTACCTACTGCAATATAATCATCGCGTATCCAAAAGTCTTTCATTAGTACTCTAGGTTGAGTATTATCACTGTGTCAATCAAGATTCCGCAGCCGACGAGTTTGGGTGATGGAGCGTAAGTTTCCGGGGGGATTGCTTAATTCATCGTATAAGTCGAAGTCTGGATTGATGTTACGCAGCGCTTAAATTAAACCTGTTACTAATGTTAGCAAAAAAAGCACGCTATTGCGCTAAACGCAGTGGCGTAAAACTATTGTTTTTCTGGAGGGATTGATTTTGAAGAGAAAGCCAATAAGCCGCCTGATTTCGCTGATCATCATTATTGTGATGTTGACGCCGGCATTTGTGGTACCAGCGCAAGCCGTTACACTCGACAAAACGTTTACAGTATACCTTGTACCAAACACACATCTTGACACAGCATGGCAGAGTCCGTTTCCGCAAATCGCATACAGCGGCGGAAGCAACGGTATAATGCCTATGTTCACGAACGCAACAACCGCTCTTGAGTCGACACAATATGGTGAATTAAAATTTACCACCTCGGCGTCGGCGCACTTGAAAATGCTTAAGGACTACTACAACGATGATAACCCGACTTCAAATCAGCGATTGTGGTCGAAGGTTCAAACTCTTGTTGACAAGGAACAGCTTGACTTGGCGGGCGGTCAAATCGTTGAACCTGATCTCAATATACCCAACGGGGAAGCTCTTGTCCGTCAAAGCCTTTACGCTCAGCATTTCTTTTTGAGCAATTTTACCAGACAAGGAGAACCATATTATTCAATTACTGGCATGGTTCCTGATGTATTCGGTTTCTCCGGTCAGCTTCCGCAGATACTCATGAAATCTCAGATGAAATACTTCGTGACGAGTAAGGTTAACTGGAACAACCAGGATTATGGCGGCGCCGCCATTGGCAGCAGCTATGAGCATTACAGAACCGCCGGAAGCAACGGCGCTCGCGGTCGAGACTCAGATATCATGACTTGGCAGGCTCTCGATGGGGAGAGTACAGTTCTCGCGAATTTCCTGCAAGCGGACTATAACAGCGGTAATGTGGGACAGGTTCAAAACGCCTTTGACGCTAACTGGGTCACCGCTACCACAAACGACGCGTCAGGATTCCGTAATAACATTAACTTTCACGGAGGCGTAAGGAGTACAGGGATCAAAAAAGCCGTTTTGTTTTACGGCGGAGGCGACTTTGGACAGGGCATGAATGCCGGCTTGGGCGATAATAGTATAAACAGCACTAACAGTTTCAGGTATCATGAATACGCAGCGACTACATCCCCAGGTTCGCTTGTCAATGTTAAAACTTCCACAATAACCCAATTCTTTGAGGAACTAGTCGAAACTGAAAACTTGGAGCGCGTGAATACCGTTGACGGCAACTACATCGAGGGAGAGATTTATGCCGAGTTCCACCGCGGGACATACACCTCATGGGCACGCGTTAAGAAGTACAACCGTGACAATGAAATCCTAGGTGAGAGCGCGGAGAAAGCGGCTACGATCGGGTTTTACACCAATTCGGTCTCCACCAACAGCTCGCAGAGGATTGAGGACGGCTGGTATAAGATACTCATCAACCAGATGCATGACGTCCTGCCAGGTTCAGCTATTGCTTGGCAGTACTACCTCACATTCAACCAACAAGAACTCGCGAAGAACCTCTTTAATGGTGTGCGCGACAACGCGCTCGCAGCTATCGCTTACCGCGCTAATACGAATGTTGTGGGCAAGCCCGTGTTTGTCTACAACGAGCTTTCATGGGCGCGCGGCGGTGAGATTACGGTAAGACTGCAATATGACGCCGATACAATGCCGGAAGGCGGTCTTGTGGTCTACGACGGCAATACAGCGATCATACCGTCGAAGATTGTCCGCAATGAGAGCAAATACAGGATTGATGTGACGTTTAACGCCACTCCTGTTCCCGCCATTGGTTATAAAATCTTCGACGTAAGGGCTGAGGAACCCGGAGCGCGTACAACTCCACTCAGTTTTGACCAATCCACATGGACGATCACAAACGATAACCTTATAGTGAGGTTCAACCCGCTTACCGGTTATATCGCAAGTTTACAGACTAAAGTAGGCGGCGACTGGAAAGAGATGTTCGCTCAGGGCGTCGGCACTGAAGGCGGAGAGCTTCATGTTTACGAGGACTGTGACCAGACCAGACCTTCACAGGACTTCGATCAGTGGAATATTAACAGGGCTGAAATAAACAGGGATCCGTGGTATTATTTCCAGACTACGCCTGTGTCAATGTCTGTTACATGCAATACCCCTGAAAAAGTTACGGTAAGCGTTACAAAAGTATGGAACGGGCAAAACGTCACGCAAGACTTCTCGGTTCTCTCCAACAGCGATCGCGTCGACGTTCACCTAGCGGCTAACTGGTATTTGCCCAAGCGCCTTCTGAAAGTTAGCTTCCCGATCCTAGCCGACAATTACAACGCGACATTTGAGACTTCTTTCGGAGCCGTTGAGCGCCCAACCCGCCGTGACAATGTCTTCGGTTACGCGCGTTTTGAAGTCCCAATGCATAAATGGTCAGATGTGACAGATAATAGTGGTGGTTGGGGAGTAAGTATCCTCAACGACGCCAAGTATGGAAACGATGTTCTCAGGCAAACAGTAAACGGCACGACGTTCATCCGCTCGCGCATTACCGTTGTGCGCACCCCTCAAGCTCAAGCGTGGTCCAACAACGGCACATACCCGCCGTCGAATCCTTTGATCGACAGCGCGAGGCATGAATTTAACTATTCCATCGCGCCTCATGCGGGCGGATGGCAGGACGCCAGAACGGTGAATAAAGCGGCGGAACTCAACTACCCGATGAAAGCGTTTGAAACTCCCAAGAACGCCGGAGCAGGATTTGGCTCTTCGGAGTCATTTGCGAGTTCCAATAAATCTAACGTTATTATAAGCGCTCTTAAGAACCAGTATGACGAGCCTGACAATAAAAACAAGATCGTCGTGCGCGCATACGAGTCAAGCGGAAGAGAGACAAATGACGTAACAATCACGCTGCCAGGCAATATTGTGCCGGGAACGGCGAAAGAAGTCAACATGCTTGAGCATGAGTACAACGCCGCGAACGGCTACTCTGGAACAAACGCTTATACAGTTAAGCCCCTTACGGTTTCTGGCAACACTATCACATTTAATATCAACAAGTACGAGATTATAACGATAGAGGCTGTCCTTGAACCTTCGACTCAAGCAGCGCTCCCGCTTCCGCAGCAGAGCCTGGCGCTGGCGTACAACTCGCGCGGCGTAACGCCAAACTCAAGCCGTACGGCCGGCTACATTGCGGGTACCGGAGCGTCGACCAGCAACGTGGGCCTTTCCATGCCTCAGGAGCATTGGCCTGCGAATAACCAGATTAACTATAATGGCATTTTGTTCAATCTGGGCACCCCGAACGCCAACAACTTCCTCAACGCGACGTCTACATCGAACAACACAATTACAGTGACGCCGGCTCAGGGTTACAGCAAGCTCTACATCGTGGGCGTCGCCGTGCCGAGTACCGGGACGTCCGCCGTCCGCAACAATCCTTTCCAAAGGGCGCCCGCGACCGGCGAGTTTACCGTAAACTACGCTTCCGGCGCTCCCACGAAAAAGGAGATAGTATTCAACAACTGGCGCACGGAGCTGTCCGGATGGAACCGTACGGCATTGAGGGACGACGAGGCGTATGTATATGACACCGTCGCCCACTTCAACGGTCATTACCATTTGCATACTGGCAACAACGGCGAGATGCAGGAAGCGGATAACTATCTGTTTGTCTATGATATTGATCTTGATAATACGAGGAACGTATCAAGCATTGAGATACCGATATCCAGCAATATCAAGATCGCCGCGATGACGCTGGCTGATCCTGTCGCAGGTTTCGGTACTGTGTATGAACACGATAGTTCAATCCCAGCTCCGGCTTCTAATGTTAAGGCGAGATACAGCTTAACAGCTACGCCGATATATGGCAGTATTGACGTTTCATGGGATCCTTCCCCAGACGCTGTTTCTTATAGCGTGTTCAGAGGGACAAGCCCCAATTTCACGCCGTCGAGCTCAACCGAGATCACAACCGAAGTTGGAACGAGCTATACAGACGCATGCCCGACCATATCGGCTGCAGAAATGAACGCGGGGTTGACTTTCTATTACAAAGTCATAGCGAATAGCGAGACGCGCGTACCGTCCGCCGCGTCGGATCCGTCAAATGGGTTGGTTCCAGCGTATGTTGACTATGCCCTAAATATTGTTACATCGGAAAATACCAGCAGGGTCGTAGCCAACAGGCAGCAATCATCCGAGCAAGCTTTCAAGGCGATTAACGGCGTGATTTCCGGGACTTCCAACAAATGGTGCGCGACTGGCGTTACTTCCACCAACCCCGGCAGGTGGGCGATCGACCTCACAGGTTCGGCCTCCGCTCCAATGCCAAAAATCGAATACGTCAGGATTAACCACTCTGTGGAAGGTGCCGGTCAAATAACAGGCGCGTTTACGCTGTCATACGCCACTACAACTACAGCGGCTATGTCAACTACAGGCATCGTAGCCTCCAACACACCTAACGGCTTCACACAGTTCGCGAATATCACCGGCAACAGTACCCTCGTTACAACGCACTATCTGCCGAGCGATGGCGTGAATCTGCGCTACCTGCTGCTAGTGGTAACTAATCCAGCAATCAACGGAGACTCAAATAACGCTACAAGGATTTATGAAGTCTACGCGATTGGTAAAAACATGAACTTCGTAGAGCCGACATCAATGGCTGAAGACATAAAGATTACGCAGACGCCCGCTATCGACGCGGCAGGGTACTTCAATCAGTCGAAGTTTTCCGTTGATTACAACTTCTATAATGCGAATGAAGAGATTACAGAAGATATTGCCAAGACAGAGTTCGCGTGGTCCAAGCAACTGAGCAATGGAACCAGCGTCGCCCTACCGGGTTCGACGTCTGATATCATTGTATCAAACGCAGACCTGGTCAATGTCAAGTCGGTCAATTGTACAGTAACCGTTTGGGACAGCGCCGATGAGAAAGGCCTCCCAGCTTCTTCCGCGATAATCGTAAACGAATACGCCGAAACCAACGTATTGCTGGGCGCTACGGTCGTTAGCCAAATTACGGGCAATACCACAGCAAGCAATCTCGTAGACGGCAACCGTACTAGCAGTTCCAAGTGGGACTATATCACTGGGACAAATAATCCAAGCGCGGTACCAGGACCGTGGAGCGCCGTGCTTGATATGGGTACCGAGAAAGAATTCAACAGATTTACGGTGTACCACTCAAATGCGTTCCCAACTCAAGACTATGACGCGAATCCATTAATACCCACATACGATTTCGATTTAAGTTACAGCAGCGACAATGTGACGTGGGTCACAAAGGAAATACGCGCCAATACGCTCGCTATCACTGACGTTGATCTTGGCGGCGTTGTTTCGGCAAGGTATGTCAGGATGACCGTAATAACGCCGAACAATGGCGGAACAACATTTGATACTGCCTACAAATCGATCAGGGTGGCGGAGTTGGAGGCGAATCTCGATACTGTTACGCAGTTGAGTCCTTCTCCCGTCGCGCTGTACAGTGGCGCTAACAAGGTTTCATTAGCTTCCGCTAAAGGCTCGGCGGTTGATGTTAAGTCCAATTTCTATGGTTCCGCGCTATCAAGCGCTATCAACGTGCTTGTTGCCACGTATAACAGCAAAGGCGTTATGCTGAAAATCGCGACGGCAGCCGCGAGCATTGACGCAAGCGGCAACTTGACCGGAGTTAATTCAGACTTTGTAATCCCGGCGGATACGGCGCGGCTCAAAGTGTTCCACTGGACTGACGAGACCATGATACCAGTAACTGAAGCGGTAGTGTTCGAATAAGCTATAAAAGAATAGTCGTAAGTTAAAAATCTGTCTCAAAGGGAACTCTTTCATAATCAAAAGGGTTCCCTTAAGCGTTCGCATACGTTCCTCACATAGGCTGATAACGGTTGATCAATGATAATCCACGCGTGCCATAGGGTCGAACCTATGTGTTCGCCCTCTTGCAGGTTTCCGGCACACTAACGGCTACAGACGATATGAAGATATCTTTTTCCAGTTTGGTGGAAAGCCCATTTTACTCAGCAAGT